>Ga0256840_1004128_pt1 | contig 11122 bp, 9 predicted proteins | sample 355202metaG_FD_185969 | JGI IMG/M metagenome (GOLD analysis project Ga0256840, IMG submission 185969) | Hydrothermal vent microbial communities from Mid Atlantic Ridge, Atlantic Ocean - 355-202 | ecosystem: Environmental > Aquatic > Marine > Hydrothermal vents | place: Atlantic Ocean: Mid...
CCCAGCGCGATCTGGTCATAGGCCATCATCGCCGTTTTCATACCCGAGCCGCACATCTTGTTCAGCGTGGTTGCGGGAACCTCTTCGCCCAGCCCCGCCGCAAAACCGGCCTGCCGTGCCGGTGCCTGTCCCAGACCGGCGGGCAGAACACAGCCCATCAGAACCTCCTGGATCATTTCAGGCGTCGCACCGGCCCCTTCAATCGCGGCCTTTATCGCGGCCCCGCCCAGCACGGGGGCTTCGACCCCGTCGAACACCCCTTGAAACCCGCCCATCGGTGTGCGGGACGCCCCGGCGATCACGACTTCTTTCATTTGCTCAATCCTTCATAAAAAATCGACAGCTCTCGGGGTTTGCATACCGTTTGGTAACGATTGCTGTCTACCCTGACGACACCGAAACGTTACGGAGAGTATAATGCAGCTGGAAACAACCCCCCGCGACGATGCACTGGTCGTCACCGCCCTGATGGACCGGATCGATGCCGCCATCGCCATCCAGTTCAAGGATGACTTGCGCACTGTCACCAACGGCGAAGCGCCCCGCGTGGTGCTGGACCTGTCGCATGTCGATTTTCTGGACAGCAGCGGACTTGGCGCCGTCGTCGCCGCGATGAAACTGCTGGCACCGGCCCAGAAACTGGAACTGGCCGGCCTTGGCCCCAATGTCGAAAAGGTATTTCGCCTGACGCGGATGGATTCGGTATTCACCATTCACAGCACTGTCGATGCCGCATTTGACGGGGTTGCAAAAGCATCCTGACCTATTGATCCTGTTGATAAAAAGGGCTGAACCTTGCCTCAGTTACAAAATCTGAACAATAATAGTTTCCGCATTACTTTCCCGGGAAAACCCCTTGCCGTGCGCTCGGCACTTGCGCAGATGATGGAGCAACTTACCGCGCTTGATCTGTCCGACCATGATCGCGGGAACATCGAACTGGTTCTGGCCGAAGCGATGAACAACATCGTTGAACATGCCTATATCGACACCCCGGACGGCATGGTCGAATTACAAATCACACCGACATATAATGGACTGGTTTGCCATTTGCGGGACGAAGGCGTGCCTATGCCCGAGGGCAAAGCACCAAGCGGATCACCCGCCCCGCTGGATTGCGATACCGAGGAACTGCCGGAAGGGGGATTCGGATGGTTCCTGATTCGCGATCTGGCACATGACTTGAACTACACCCGCATATCCGGGAAGAACCTGCTTAGCTTTCGGATTTCCGTTGGGGCAACTTGATTCCCTGAAAATTGATGCCATTTCGTGCAAAATGCCGTATTTTAGCCGCAATCACTCCTCAAGTCGGACAGAATAGCGGGCAATATTTGAAGGGTAGCTGCATATAGCTTCCCTCGGCGTCGTGTTTAACAGCCCCCACCCAGTTCGCGACGTCGAGGACTACTCCCCCAAAATTCAAATTGGAATTGCCCTGAAACCGGCCTAGAGTTTGCTTTGCATACAGCAAAGGAGACCACGGAATGCGCGATTACCACCTGCCGGGCCGGTCGGCCGTTTATGCCAGCAACGGGATGTGCGCAACATCGCACCCTTTGGCCGCCAAGGTGGCCGTGCAAATGCTGGAAGCGGGCGGAAATGCTGTAGACGCTGCAATTGCCGCCGCTGTTTTGCTGGGTATTTGCGAACCACAAAGCACCGGTATTGGCGGGGATTGTTTTGTCCTGTTGAAACCGGCGGATAGCGAAGACATCGTGGCCCTGAACGGATCGGGTCGCGCGCCTGCCGGATTGTCGGCACAAAAACTGCGGGATGCGGGCCGCAAAACCATCCCCCTTGGCAGCCCCGATGCCGTCACCATCCCCGGTGCGATTGACGCCTTTTGTCGCCTGTCCAAAGACTGGGGCAAGATCGGGCTGAAGGCCTCGCTTGCGCCTGCAATCTATTATGCGGAAACCGGCGTGCCGGTCGCTCCGCGTGCCTCGTTCGACTGGGCCGGCAATGCCGAACGCCTTCAGGGTGCAGCGCGGAAATTCTATCTTAACAATGGCGCCCCGCTGACCGCTGGCAAGATTTTCCGCGCCCCTGGTCAAGCCGAGGTGTTGCGCCGCATATCGACAGAGGGCCGCGACGGATTTTATGAGGGCGAAGTCGCCGAGGACATGGTGAATTCGCTACAGGCAATGGGCGGCAGCCACACGCTGGACGATTTCGCCGCAACGGCCTGCGACTACACGGATCCGGTCAGCGGACAATACAAAGGCTATGAACTGGTCGAACATCCGCCCAACGGCCAAGGCGCGACAGCCATTCTGATGGCAAATATCCTGACCCGTTTCGACCTGCCCGCGCTGGACCCCTTCGGCGCGCAACGTGCCCATCTGGAAGCCGAGGCCGCGAAACTGGCCTATGATGCCCGCAACCGGTTTATCGCCGATCCTGATATGACCACCCGTCTGGACCACATGCTGGCCGATGAAACCGCCGCCAGTCTGGCCGCGCTGATTGATCCGGCCCACGCGATGGAAAACCCCGCCGCCCTGTCGGAAAATGTACACAAGGATACGGTTTACCTGACCGTGGTAGACAAGGACCGGATGGCGGTTTCGCTGATCTATTCGATCTATTACGCCTTTGGCTCGGGCCTTGCTTCGGACAAGTTCGGCATCAATTTCCAGAACCGCGGCGCTGGCTTTAACCTGATCAAAGACCACCCGAACGAGGCCGGCGGCGGCAAACGCCCGATGCACACAATCATTCCCGGAATGCTGAAACAGGGTGGCAAGGTGATCATGCCATTCGGTGTGATGGGCGGGGCATATCAACCTAACGGCCATGTGCGGTTCATGACCAATATGGTCGATTTCGGTCTGCATCCCCAAGCCGCCATAGACGCCCCGCGCAGTTTTTCGGACGAAGGCGTGATGAATGTGGAACGCGGCTATAGCGATGCGGTGCGTCAGAAGCTGGCCGATATGGGGCACAAGATAGCAATCCCCAAAGCCGCATTGGGCGGCGCACAGGCAATCCGTATCGACCACGACGCAGGTGTGCTGATCGGCGCATCGGATCCGCGCAAGGATGGCTGCGCTTTGGGGTATTAAGCCGCTTTAGTTTAGTTGAAACTGTAACGGATACTGCCCGTCCTCGAAATCACCAAACAGGTCGGGCAGATCGGGATGGCTGACCGGCTCGCCGGTATAGTCGGCGACAAGGTTCTGTTCCGACACATAAGCCACATAATAGCTTTGGTCGTTTTCCGCCAAAAGGTGGTAAAACGGCTGGTCCTTGTTCGGGCGAACCTCTTCGGGGATGGCCTCGTACCAGTCCTCGGTATTGGCGAACATGGCGTCCACGTCGAAAACCACCCCGCGAAAGGGATGTTTCCTGTGGCGCACAACCTGGCCCAAATGATATTTCGCACGCGATTTTAACATTGCTTTTCAGCCCCCATATCCCGTTATTAATACCGGAACGGGTGCCTGTCCATGCAGGAAGGTACGAAAAGAAGGAAACAGTTTGTGAATCTATTTCTAACAGTGCTTGAAATTGTCACGCCCGTTTTCCTGCTGGCCGCGATCGGGTTCACATGGGTCAAGCTGGGGTTCGAGTATCGGGTCGAATTTGTCACCCGTCTGGCAATGACCCTGTCGGTGCCTTGCCTGATCTTCACCGCCCTGATGAAAACCGAGATCGACCCCGCCGCGCTGGCCACACTTTCCTATGCCGCACTGGCCGCTTACGGGGCGGTCACGCTGTTGTCCTACCTGCTGGTGCAGGGCGCGGGGCTGGAACATCGCACCTATCTTGCCCCTGTCATTTTCGGCAACACCGGCAATCTGGGCCTGCCGCTGGCGCTGTTTGCCTTTGGCGACACCGGCCTGGGCTATGCCGTTGTCGTCTTCGCGATCATGGCGATCCTGTCGTTTACCTTCGGGGTCTGGCTGGTATCCGGCGGCGGCTCCCCACTAAAGGCCATCAAGGAACCGATCGTGGCCGCCACCCTGCTGGGCGCCCTGTTCATGTGGCAGGGCTGGCAAACGCCCAAACCCATCACCAACACGCTGGAACTGATCGGGCAGATGGCCATCCCGATCATGCTGCTGACCCTTGGCGTGGCCGTTGCCCGCCTGAAACCCGGGCGCATGGGGCGGGCAGTTTGGCTGTCACTGGTCAAAGTGCTGATCTGCATCGGGGCGGCATGGGGTGTCGGCCTTTGGCTGAACCTGCCGCCGGTGCCTTTTGCGGTGCTGGTGATGCAGGTGTCCACCCCCGTGGCCGTTACATCCTATATGCTGGCGGAAAAATACGGCGCGGATGCCGATGCCGTTGCCGGGCTGGTGGTGGTTTCAACGCTGCTAAGCGTGGTCACAATCCCGCTAACACTGGTATTTCTGCTGTAACGCGGCAATTTCGGTCTTTTATCCCATGGGTGAAATGGTCTAAACTGTGTGGAAATATAAAACAAAAAATAAGCGAGAGGCGTAATGAGCAGACTTCTTCGCGCGACAGTATTGACGTTACTAGTGGCCTCTTGCGGGGGTGGCGGAAACTATTCCGCGCCGCGCAATCTGGATGATGCCTGTAGTATCCTTGATCAGCGCCCGACCTATTTGAAAGCCATGAAACGGGCCGAACGCCGTTGGGGTATTCCGGTGCATGTGCAGATGGCAACCATCTATCAGGAAAGCAAATTCATCGGCAACGCGCGCACACCGTACCAATATGTGCTGGGGGTTATTCCCATGGGGCGGCAATCCTCTGCTTACGGCTATTCACAAGCACTGGATGCAACGTGGAAAGAATACAAACGCGGGCCGGGCCGTTCGGGGGCCAAGCGGGATGATATCGACGATGCCACCGATTTCATGGGCTGGTATATGGCGCAATCGACCGAAAGGTTGGGGATCGCAAGAACCGATGCCCGCGCGCAATATCTGGCCTATCACGAAGGGCGCAGCGGATATGCGCGGGGCAGCTATAATGGCAAGCCATGGTTGATGCGCGTCGCCAATGAAATCGACGCGCGCTCGGAAACCTATCAGTTACAACTTATGGCTTGCGGCAAGACGTGATCAGAAGCCGCGATCTTCGGCTTCCAGTTCGATATTGAACAGGCGGGCGGGCAATTTCATGCCTTTGTCCAGCTCGTTCAGAACCAGCGTGGTTTCCCCGCCGGTGCCGTCAACAATCACCCATTGGCGCAGTTCAATCGGGTTGGATGTGAACAACAGGCGTATCTGGCCGTAATCAGGATGTTCGGGATCCTGGGCAACAACGGTGGTGGTTTTGCCATCCGATGTGTGCCCGACAACCATTTTCGCGCGCGCCAGATTGACGTTCTTTTGCAAAATAATCCCCAGCGGCGTGCGCTTTAACGGGTATTGTTCGGGGGCTGTGTTGGATTTGCTATCAAAGATCGCCACCGTCCCCGCACTGGCCAGAACCAGCGTTTTGTCTGGCGGAGCATATTCAAACCGGATACGTCCGGGCCGCCGGATATAGATGGTTCCGGTCGAGATCGTCCCGTCCCCGTTGATCTGGGTAAATCCCCCCTTGGCGGTGGTGAATTTGTTCAGATAATTGGAAATCTGGTTCAGCGACAGCTTTTCAGCGGCCACCGGCAGCGACAGGGCAACCCATAAAACGGGCAATATCAGCAAGCGTAAATGTTTCATAACACCTATTTAAGCATCACAGACGGGTTTTCCACCCCTTACTGTATCCGCCCCTTTTCACAAGCAGTTTACTGCTGTTCCGGCACCAGAATTTCACGCTTGCCAACATGGTTCGCTGCACTGACCAGACCTGCATCTTCCATCTGCTCGACCAGACGCGCGGCTTTGTTATAGCCGATCGCCAGTTTGCGCTGGATATAGCTGGTGGAACATTTGCGATCCTTGACCACAATGGCAACGGCCGTGTCATACAGCGCGTCTTCGCCATCGGTGTTGCCACCCAGGCCCAGAACCAAATCGATGCTGCTTTCGGTATCCCCTTCCGGCCCTTCAACCACACCGCTGACATAGTCCGGTGCACCATAGCTTTTCAGGTGGTTGACGATTTCCTCGACCTCTTCGTCGCTCACAAACGGGCCGTGCACGCGGGTAATTTTAGCACCACCCGCCATATACAGCATATCGCCCATGCCCAGCAGTTGTTCGGCACCCTGTTCACCCAGAATGGTGCGGCTGTCGATTTTGCTGGTCACCTGAAACGAGATCCGTGTGGGGAAGTTGGCCTTGATCGTGCCGGTGATCACATCCACCGACGGGCGCTGCGTGGCCATAATCATATGGATACCCGAGGCCCGCGCCATCTGCGCAAGACGCTGGATGCAGGCTTCGATTTCCTTGCCGGCAACCATCATCAGGTCGGCCATCTCGTCCACGATCACTACGATATAGGGCAGGGTTTCGGGTGCGAATTCTTCGGTCTCGAAAATCGGATCACCGGTTTCGTCATCAAATCCGGTCTGCACCGTGCGGCTGAACATTTCACCTTTTGCCTGCGCATCACGCACGCGGCCGTTATAACCCTCGATGTTACGCACGCCCATTTTCGACATCTTGCGATAGCGTTCTTCCATCTCGCCCACAGCCCATTTCAGGGCCACAACCGCCTTTTTCGGGTCGGTCACAACGGGGGACAGCAGATGCGGAATGCCGTCGTAAACCGACAGTTCCAGCATTTTCGGATCAATCATGATCAGGCGGCATTCCTCGGGTGTCAGCTTGTAAAGCAAACTTAGGATCATCGTGTTGATCGCCACGGATTTACCCGAACCTGTGGTCCCCGCAATCAGCAGGTGGGGCATTTTCGCCAGATTGGTGACAATCGGATCACCGCCGATATCCTTACCCAGCGCCAGCGGCAGGCGCAGGTTGCTGTCGCCAAAATCGCGGGTCGACAGGATTTCGCGCAACATCACCTTTTCGCGGTGTTCGTTGGGCAGTTCAATGCCGATAACCGAGCGGCCCGGCACGGTCGAAACACGCGCCGAAAGGGCCGACATGGAACGGGCAATATCATCGGCCAGACCGATCACACGGCTGGCTTTCAAACCGGGGGCAGGCTCCAGTTCATACATGGTGACAACGGGGCCGGGGCGCACGCTGACGATTTCACCTTTGACGCCGTAATCATCCAGCACGGTTTCCAGCATCCGCGCATTTTGCTCCAGTGCCTCGTCCGATAGCTGATGCCGCTGGATGTTCACATGGTTTTCCAGCAGCGACAGCGGCGGGTGCTCGTAATCGGCATGCTTTTCCTCGAACTGCAATTTCGGCTGCGCCTCGGCTTTGGCCTGTGTCGAAGGGGCCGGTGCCTTGCGCGGCGCATGTTGCACGACGGGTTTGGGGGGCACGGCAGGTTGCACAACAGGGGCTACGGGCGCGACCGGCTCGAACATCATCGGGTCTAGCGGCTGCGCGGCCTCCATTTGCGGCTCGGCCGGCGCTTGCAGCGGCGGTTCCGTGTTCAAAATCAGTGGCTGCGGCCCGCGACGGCGGGTCACTTGCGGTTCGGCGCGGGCGGCTGTCGCAACCTGCGCCTGACGCGCCCGCATCCGGATCGCATCGGATATCCGCGCCTTGATCCGGTCCTCGCCGATTTCCTCGCTGTAGAAATCGGGGTCCAGATGCTGTTCTACCAGTTCGGGTTCGGGATCGGGCGCACGTTTGATCAGGGACGGCATCCGCGCCAGCAAGCCTTGCTTTGCAGGCTGCTCAACAGGTATTTCTTCAGATTCAGGTGTAACCATCGGCTCGGCACGCAAAGTGGCGGCATTGCGGCGGATCGGGGGGGGCGCAGCGACCAATGCGGCTTCTTCGGCGGCGGCGCGTTCGGCCTCAAGACGGGCACGTTCCTTGCGTTGTGCATTCTTTTCCTGAACATTGCGCGCTGCAATCGCGGCCCCGCTGGCGGATTTGCCCAGCAGCGTCATCAAACCGGCATAGGCCATCACCACCCCGATCAGCAAAAACCGCCCGAAACGTTTCAATTCAGGCACGGTAAAGCCCAGCACAAACAACGACATGGCAATCACGGCCACCATCATCAACAGAGAGACGATTTTCAGGCCCAGTCCGGCACCAAAGGGCATAATACCCAGCAGGCTGCCCAGTACCATATCGCCAAACAACCCGCCCAACCCGAAACTATGAGTCCAAGCGGCAGAGGGCACATGGGTCGAGGCATAAACAGACAACAGCGCAATCGCGATCGGCGCGAAAATCAACCGGCCAAGGGCGCGTTCCTCGCCGTGATGGGTGGCAAACCGCACGCCCCAGACCAGAAAAACAGACGGAATGGCCCAGGAACCCCAGCCGATAATCACATAGAGCGGCGAAGCAATAGAAGCGCCGAAACGCCCCAGCCAGTTTTGCACCGGCTGATCCGAGGCCGACAGCCAGCTGGGATCGGAGGGCGCATAAGAGGCCAGCAGCATGGCCACCAGAATTCCGGCCACCACCATACCAATGCCGATCAATTCCTTGCTGCGTCGTTCAATCGCCGCCTGCAATTTGGAATCAAGCAACGGATCGCGCTGTTTTGCCGAATAAGATGCCATGTTTACCTCGTCCTCAACTATAGATGCAGCGTTTCAGGCGCATCAGCCCCTGTCGCATTTCTTGTTTTGGGGCCACCATCGCGACCCTGATATAATTATGTCCCGGATTGCGCCCGTCCACGTCGCGGCTAAGGTAGGCACCGGGCAAAACCCGCACGCCTGTTTCCTGCCACAGCTTCAGGGCCGCCGCCTCGCCATCCTCCACCGGCAGCCACAGGAAAAATCCGGCCTCGGGGCTTTGATAGCCCTCGACGTCGCCCAGAATTTCATCGGCAATGTCGAATTTCTCGCAATACAGGGCGCGGTTTTCGACCACATGGGCCTCGTCCGCCCAAACCTTTTCGGCCACCCGTTGCAACGGCAACGGCAATGGTGCACCGGAAAAATCGCGCAGTTTTTTGATGCGGGCGATGGACTGCGGGCCACCGGCCACGAAACCGGACCGCAGGCCCGGCAGGTTGGAGCGTTTGGAGAGCGAATGGAAAATCAGCACCCGTTCCGGATCAACGCCCATTTCGCGGGCCACCTGCAAGGCACCAACCGGCGGGGTGTCGCGGTAAATCTCGCTGTAACACTCGTCCGCAAAAATCCGGAAATCGTATTTCTCGGCCAGTGTGATCAAATCCTGCCAATACTCGCGGCTTGCAACCGCGCCCTGCGGGTTCGAGGGCGAGCAGATATAGGCAATCGCGGTGCGGTTCAGCACATCCACCGGCAGGCCCGCGTAATCGGGCAGAAAACCGTTTTTCGCATCCGCAGCAACGTAAACCGGCTCGGCCCCGACCGACAGGGCTGCCACGGCGTAGACCTGATAAAACGGGTTTGGCGTCAGCACCACGGGCTGTTTGCCGGTTTTGGTTTCGGGGCACAGCGCCATTGCGGCGTTATACAGCCCTTCGCGGGTGCCGTTGACGGTGGAAATCTGGGTTGCGGCGTCTACAGTCACGCCAAAGCGGCGCTTGATCCAGCCGGCAATCGAGGCCAGCAATTCGGGCGATCCGGCATTGGGCGGGTATTTACGGAATTCCTTGCCGTGTTTGGTGATGATATCCAGCACCCAGTCGGGGAAATCATGCTGCGGCTCGCCGATGGTCATATGCAAAACATCACCGCCCGCCGCATGTGCGTCGAGAAGCCCGCGAAGACGCGGAAAAGCATACTCTGGGAGGTTCGAAAACCGCTCCGGAAAGTCCATATCTGCCTCAATTATCGGGATCATTGGCGCCCCGTTCGAGGTGAATCTAGACCAATCCGGTGACTCCGTCCAGAAAAACCCTTGGATAATATCGGCTTGTGACGCGATCCTGTGGCATTTAGAGCGCAACCGATCCAATATGAAACCAAGCCGGGACGCGCCCGACCATGGGTGGGCGTTGCTACATTTATTGAACAGAAATGTGGTCGAAGAAAATCAAACCGCTTGTGATTGTTGCAACGCTGCAATGCGCCCTCCCGTGGGAAGGGGCGGGCGCGTCCCGGCGTGCCGCCGGTCCGTAGGGCGTAGACCTATCGCAATGCCGCCTCGGCCGCGGCCCCCAACCGCAACAACCGCTCCTCGCTCATTGGCGGGGAAAGGAACATGATCCCGCAGGACGGCACCCCCGTCGGCAGGGTCAAAGCGGCCCCGCCCATCAGGTTCGCAATCCGCGTATTGCGCAGGGCATGCAGGTTTACATCGACGTAATAATCATGGTCCGTCGCCAGCCGTTCCAGATCGGGCGGCAGGATTTGCGAGGTCGGCATGATCACCGCATCCATTCCCGCCACCCGCGCATCATAGGCCGCCCGCAGGCGGCGCAGTTTCATCCAGCCCTCGACAAATTCGACACCTGAAAACGTGGCGCCCGCGCGGAACCGCTCCAGAATTTCGCCGAATACCTTGTCCGGCGCGGCCTCGATTTCACGGTGCCATTGGGCATAGGCCTCGGTGGTGAACAGCACCGCCGACAACTCCAGCGCCTCGCTTACCTCGGGGGCTTCGCCTTCCGTAACAATCGCGCCTGCCGCCTTCAATTTCTCGACCGCCACCATGAACCCCGCCATCGGCTTTTCACCCACGCCATCCATGGCTTCGGTCGTCAGGATCATCAACCGCTTGCCCTGCAAGCTGGCCCCTTGCAAATCCGCCGCTTTTCCACCCTCAAGGGCCGCCAGCATCAGGGCGGCATCCTCGACCGAACGGCACAGCGGGCCAACGGTGTCAAAGCTCTCGCACAGGGGCACCACCCCCTTTAGCGACAGGCGGCCCGAGGTGGTTTTCAACCCCACCAGATCATTCCATGCCGAGGGTATGCGCACCGATCCGCCCGTGTCCGAGCCGATCCCGCAGGGGGCCAGATCAAAGGCAACCGAGGTCGCCGCGCCCGAGGACGAGCCACCCGCAACCGAGTCGGGATCATTCACGCTGGGCGGGCTTTGCGTGACCGGATTATAGCCCAGCCCCGAAAACGCCAGTTCCGACATATGGGTTTTGCCCAAACAGACCAGCCCCGCTTCGGTGGCGTTTTTCAGCACCTCGGCGTCCTCGTCCGGCACGCGGCCTTTCAACAGTTCCGATCCGGCCTCGGTCACCACACCCGCCGTATC
>Ga0256840_1004129_pt1 | contig 11120 bp, 10 predicted proteins | sample 355202metaG_FD_185969 | JGI IMG/M metagenome (GOLD analysis project Ga0256840, IMG submission 185969) | Hydrothermal vent microbial communities from Mid Atlantic Ridge, Atlantic Ocean - 355-202 | ecosystem: Environmental > Aquatic > Marine > Hydrothermal vents | place: Atlantic Ocean: Mid...
GAATTTATAAGCTGCTGATTTTTGTCGATAGCAAGGTGCTGAAACAGGCGCATAGCAAGCTACGCAACTGTTTCAGCACCGCAGCTATTGGCAAAAACTCAGCGGTTAGAAATCCGCAGTCGTGGCCGCGCGAAGTATATAACGCCCCCTATGTAAAATTTCGCATAGGGGGTTAGACAACTGGTTACAAATAATACCCCGACCTTAGAGGTTTTTTCAGATATGAAAATAATACCAAGCATCGTAGCAATTGGGTTACTGTATGCCGGAATAATAAATGCTAATCCGATAGTTCTGGCACCAGGCTACAGTGCATTAACATTTAAAGCCCCTAAAGCCGGTAGCTATTCATTACCCATTATAGCTAAAGCAACAGATGGGTCTGTATTAACCAAGACTCACCAGCAAAAGCAATTATTTGATTTTATGGGGGATAAAATCGTTTTACTTAGTTTTATTTACTCTACTTGCAGTGATGTTAATGGTTGCCCTTTGGCTACAGGCGTATTTCACAAAATAAATAGACGATTACAAAAAGAGCCGCAACTAGCAAAAAAATTAAGGTTGCTCACATTGAGCTTTAACCCCCTGCACGATACCCCAAAAGTCATGGGTCAATATGGGGAAGGCTTTAAAAATGATATTGTCGATTGGCAGTTTTTAACGACTGAATCAGAGCAAAAATTACAGCCGATTTTAGAGCAGTACCAACAAGATATTCAAAAGAACTATGATGAGCAAGGAAATTTTACTGGGACTTTTTCGCATATTTTACGGGTATATTTGATTGATCAAGATAAGCAATTACGTAATATATATAGTGTTTCATTTTTACATGCGGATACTTTGGTTAACGATGTCAAAACACTGGTTGATGAAGTAAGTCATAAAAGTCAGCAAGTTTCAAACACAGCCCTATTACCTGATAATAAACAGTCGTTAGCTTATTTGTACAATAATAGCTGGAAACCTCAATTAGGGCTGCCTCTCGCGCCTGCCCCTAGTGATAACCTTAGTAACGAAAAAAAAATCGCTTTAGGCCGAAAGTTATTTTTTGACCGTCGCCTATCTTTAAATAATACTTTTTCCTGTGCGATGTGTCATATACCTGAACAAGGATTTAGCAGTAATGAAATGGCAATAGCAGTGGGGATTGAAGGACGCACAGTAAGACGAAATAGCCCCACCATTTATAATGTTGCTTATGCAAAACTATTATTTCATGATGGTCGTGAAAACACCCTAGAACAACAAGTTTGGGGGCCGTTATTAGCGCATAATGAAATGGGAAATCCCTCCGTTGGCTATGTGGTGGATAAAATAAATTCTTTAGCCGATTATATAGGGTTGTTTGAACAAAGCTTTGAAAATCCGCCTAATATGCTGACGATAGGTCAGGCTATTGCCAGTTATGAACGGAGTTTAAATTCTGCCAACTCTCCTTTTGATCAGTGGTATTTTGGAAAACAAAAAAAGGCGGTTAATACCGCAGTAAAAAAGGGATTTAAGTTATTTACTGGAAAAGCAGGCTGTAGCACATGTCATACTATTGAAAAACACTATGCTTTATTTAGCGATAACCAGTTACATAATACTGGGGTGGGTTATCAAAGTTCGATGGGGGTATCTTCTAAAACCCAGAAAGTTCAAATTGCAGCGGGTATCTTTGTAGAGATAGATCAGCAACAACTAGCCTCTATTTCTGAAACAAAATTTAATGATTTGGGGCAATATGAAATCACTCAAAACCCAAAAGATCGCTGGAAATATAAAACCCCTTCATTACGTAATATTAGTTTAACTGCACCCTATATGCATAATGGCTCTCTATCGACTTTAGAGCAGGTTATTACATTTTATAATCAGGGTGGAGTAAGAAATGAAGCGCTAGATCCATTGATTAAACCGCTAGGGTTAGTTCTGCAAGAAATGAGTGATTTAGTCGAGTTTTTAAAATCATTAACAGGCAGTAATATTAATCAACTTATAGCAGATGCTCATGCTGCCCCCATTGGTGATATGTAGAGCGGGGGTTTGCCCGCTCAGTTATACTTCGCGCGGTCACGACTGCGCGAAGTATATGTGGACTATGTATTTTGAATAACAATATTAGGAAATTTACTACTGTAATCCTTACCTTTTAAAGCCAGTTTTCCTGCCATTTTACGGGCAATTGATTTATAGATTTCAGTTGGACGACCATCAGGGTCAGCAACAACAGTAGGTCTACCTGAATCAGCAAATTCACGAATTTGAATATCTAAAGGCAGGGAGCCTAATAATTCAATATTATTTTTCTTAGCCATCGCCTCACCGCCACCTTGACCAAAAATAGCTTCTTCATGATTACAATTGCTACAAATATGGGTGCTCATATTTTCAATAATACCTAGGATAGGAACATTCACTTTTTCAAACATACCTAGGCCACGTTGAGCATCAATTAGAGCAATATCTTGAGGAGTAGTCACAATGACAGCCCCTGTTACAGGAATTTGTTGCGCTAGGGTTAACTGGATGTCGCCTGTTCCTGGGGGTAAATCAACAATTAAATAATCAATATTATCCCAATTTGTATCCTTCAATAATTGCTGTAAGGCATTCGTTACCATGGGGCCACGCCAAATCATGGGCTGGTCTTCTTCAATCAGGTAACCAATAGAAATAGTTTGAATACCAAAAGAAACCTTAGGGTTCATCCTTTTACCATCGTCACTGGCAGGGTAACCTGATAAACCAAGCATAGTTGGAATACTAGGACCATATATATCAGCATCGAGAATACCAACAGTTGCACCTTCAGCGGCTAAGGCTAAAGCCAAGTTAACAGAAGTTGTCGATTTACCTACCCCGCCCTTACCTGAAGCAACAGCAATAATATTTTTGACATTAGGGATCGGTTGTAAGCTTTGCTGTACCGAGTGAGAAATAATATTGGTGGTCACATTGACCATAATATTTCCAACACTAGGCAGCTCTTGTAATTTTTCTTTTACCGCAATCTGTAATGAACCTAAATAACTTTTAGCAGGGTAGCCTAGTTCAATGCTTACGCTAACATTGTTATCTTCAATCATAATGTTTTTAACAGATTTAGCAGAAACTAAATCTGTTTCGACATTAGGATCAATAATAGATTTAAGCAACTCTTCTACAGCTGCTTTGGTGATTTGTGTCATGTAAGACTCCAATTAAAATAATAACCTAGTAATCAACTAGGGATATAGTACCATTTTATATAATATCAAGAGAGTTACTTATTTTATCCTTGCTTAAAGTGAAGCTTCAAGTCGGTATTAATTACTGCTTATCTAACGGTCAATGTGAAGAGCATCACAAAACAATAAATTAAAATACCAAGTATTTTACTCTGTTTTATACTTCAGACATCACACAAAGGAGAGCAATAGAGTTATGACACACGATTTTGAAAAACTAACCCAATATGCCAAATCATTTACAGGATTAACGACAGAGTCTGAAAAACTGTTAAAGGAAGTGGGGCCACAAATAATCCCTAGCTTAAGCTCAGTTACTGAAACTTTTTATGCGGCTTTGGCATTAATCCCAGAAACAAAACCTTATTTGGAGGGGCGGGTTGAAGCACTACAAGCAATGCACACCCAATGGTTAGAAGGGCTTTTTACTAAAGACTTTGATACTAGCTATACAGAAGCTATGTATAAGGTTGGTGATGTTCATGTCAAAGTTAAGTTACCCGTTGAGTTTATGTCAGGGGGGATGACATTGATAAACAATCAATTAATTCCTTTAGTGGTTAACTTATACAGTAATGACCCTGAAAAATGTACAAAAGTTTTGTCTGCGATTAATGCAGCAACAGGGTTTTCCTTGTTAACCATGCAACAATCCTATCAAGAAGCTAGCATAGCTGAAGAATTAGAAAGGTTTTTGAAGATTTCAGGTATGAGTCAAAAATTATTTTCTAACCTTGCAGCTGCTTATAAAGATTAAAATTTCAGGAGAAAAATTATGCGTTCAGATATGTTAACTTCAATTCTTAATGAGTTAAATGGAACCTCTGCCGATATTGAGGCATCAGGGATTATTTCTACCGATGGTTTGATGATGGCATCTGCACTGCCAGCGGATATGGATGAAGATAGAGTAGGTGCAATGAGTGCCGCAATGCTATCTTTAGGAGATAGAACTGCACAGGAATTGGCCAGGGGTACTTTAGAACAAGTTTTAATAAAAGGTGATAATGGCTATGTGCTGATGACACATGCGGGAGAGGAAGCTGTTCTAACTGTTTTAGCCAAGCCCAAGGCTAAACTAGGGTTGATATTTTTAGATGTTAAGCGTGCATCAGCGAGTATTGTTGACGTAATATAATAATCCTGTATATTTTGGTTATTTAAGACCAAATTACAATGGGATATATATGTTTTTTACAAAGAAAATAGTTTCAACTATATTGCTTGCAGCTACATTATCAGCTGCACCCGCATTAGTGAGTGCAGCAGGTAAAATAGAGAATCCAACTACAGAAGAGGTTATTTATGCTATTGAAACCACAGTAAAGAATGCTGAAGCGGCGCTTTCAGCAATCAACAGTGGTGCAGATAAGGATGTTATTTTAGGCTTCCTTAGAGATACCAAACAAATAGCAAAAGAAATTGAAGTGACACGTCTTGGGCCTAATAAAATGAAGGCTTCATCGCAAATGAAAAAAGCACGTTTTGCGGTAAGAAGAGATGAAATGGACAAAGCAAAGAAATATATTGAAACAGGCGTCAAGCATTACCATACACTTCGTAAAAGGTTTTATTCTTTCTAAGGAATGGGCACAGAATACCCCATCGCTCCAGCATCACGGAACGCTAGAGCGTTTAGCAATGAGTTCCTCACCGTCTAAGGTAAGGAAATAAGTAGGATGTGCTGACGATAGGAAGCGCATCAACCGCAAGCGATGCGCTTCCTATCGTCAGCACATCCTACATTAACTTAGGCAACTGGCAACAAATACGCCCTTAAAAAATACCACTATTTTATAAATCTAGCGTTAACCGCCTCAAGCTCATGAAAGTGATGCTGTTTTATGGCATAATGATTGGTTCGTTTTTGTTGCGCTTATCATTTACCCATGTCTGAAAGAAAAATTCTTGTTACTAGTGCTCTACCTTATGCTAATGGCCCCATTCATTTAGGTCACTTGGTTGAATATATTCAAACTGATATTTGGTCTCGCTTTCAAAAACAGCGTGGCAATCACTGTTTATATATTTGTGCAGATGATGCTCATGGTACGCCTATTATGTTGCGTGCTGATAAGGAAGGTATTACCCCTGAACAACTAATCGCTAATGTTGAAAAAGAACACCGTGCAGATTTTGATGGCTTTGGTGTGGCTTTTGATAATTTTCATAGCACCCACTCAGAAGAAAACAAACATTTTTCCAGTTTAATTTATACCCGTTTACGGGAAGATGGGCATATTAGTAAGCGTACCATTACCCAAGCCTATGATCCTGTAAAGAATATGTTTTTACCTGATCGTTTTATCAAAGGTGAATGTCCAAAGTGTGGCGCGAAAGATCAATATGGTGATAACTGTGAAGCCTGTGGTGCAACTTATTCACCCATTGAATTAAAAAATGCAGTATCTGTGGTTTCGGGTGAAAAGCCCATCGAAAAAGATTCAGAACATTACTTTTTTGATTTAGCTGATTTTACCGAAATGCTAGAGAGCTGGACAAAAGCAGAAGGTCATTTACAAACTGAAGTTCGTAATAAAATGGCTGAATGGCTGGATAATGGGCTGCATCAATGGGATATTTCTCGTGATAAACCTTATTTTGGTTTTGAAATTCCCGATGCACCGGGTAAATATTTTTATGTTTGGTTAGATGCTCCCATTGGTTATATGGCCAGCTTTAAAAACTTATGTGATAAGCAAGGCTTAGATTTTGATGAATACTGGGGTAAAGACAGTGATGTAGAGCTTTATCACTTTATCGGTAAAGACATTATTTATTTTCACGCCTTATTCTGGCCTGCTATGTTACATGGCGCAGGTTTCAGAACACCAAGCGCTGTTTTTTCCCATGGTTTCTTAACCGTTAATGGTGAAAAGATGTCTAAATCACGTGGCACCTTTATAAAAGCCCGTACTTATTTAGAACATTTAAACCCAGAGTATTTACGTTATTATTTTGCTGCTAAATTAACCAATGGCATTGATGACCTAGATTTAAACTTTGATGATTTTAGCCAACGGGTCAATTCAGACCTCGTGGGTAAAGTGGTTAATATTGCTAGCCGAAGCAGTGGTTTTATCAAAAAGCGATTTGAAGGGAAATTATCCCCCACCTGTGCAGAACCTGAATTATTCCAGCAATTTATTGATGCCAATACAGTGATTGCTGAACTTTACGAAAACCGAGAATTTGGTAAAGCCATGCGCGAGATTATGGCCTTAGCAGATAAAGCGAATCAATATATTGATGAGAAAAAACCTTGGTTGGTGGCTAAAGAAGAAGGTAAAGATACTGAACTACATAATATTTGTTCAATGGGTATCAATTTATTTCGCTTATTAGTTGCCTATTTAAAACCAGTGATTCCAGTATTAGCAGAAAATAGCGAAGACTTTTTAAATATTGAAGCACAGGTCTGGCCATCAGCAGCACAACCGCTGCTTGATCACGAGATTAAAAAATTCAAACCCTTAATGACACGTGTTGAACAAGATAAAATTGAAGCCATTGTTGAGGCATCAAAAGATAACTTAATAACAGAGCAACAGCCTGAAATAAAAAAATGTGAGCCGATTGCAGAGGAAATTGAATTTGATGATTTCGCCAAAATTGATTTACGTATTGCCAAAATTATTAAGGCCGAACATGTAAAGGGTGCGGATAAATTATTGCAATTAACGGTTGATATTGGTGATGAAACACGTAATGTATTTGCTGGAATAAAATCAGCTTATGCACCTGAAGAGCTAGAAGGTAAGATGACCGTTGTGGTTGCCAACCTAAAACCCAGAAAAATGCGTTTTGGTCTGTCCGAAGGTATGGTTTTAGCGGCAGGCCCTGGTGGAAAAGAATTATGGGTGTTAAACCCTGATGAAGGTGCTCAGCCAGGAATGCGGGTAAAATAGCATCAAATTTATTAAATAAAGATTTATTTTGTCATCCCCTAATTGCGAGGATGTGAAGGGGACAAAACCAATTAAATCTTTTTTCAATACTCTCTTTTAAACCTCCAAATCATTAGAGATAAAAAATGTTTTGTTACCACTGTCAAGAAGCCAAAAAAAACCTAGTTTGTGACAAAACTGGGATTTGCGGTAAAAAAGAAAATGTATCCAGCCTGCAAGATATGCTGATGTTTAGCTTAAAAGGCTTAGCATTTTACTGCACTCAAGCAGAAGAATTTGGCTTGGTCAGTGATAAAACCAACCAGTTTATGGCTAAAGCTTTATTCTCGATGGTAACCAATGTTAATTTCTCAGCAGATGACTTTGTCAGCTTAATTGATGAAGCCATTCGCCGTAGAAATTCAATCAGACAGCAATTTTTAGCTGCCTATCAACAAAAACATGAGCAAGCATTTAGCCAAACATTAACAGAAGAAGCCGAATGGCAATATGATGCTGTTGACGAACAAGCTTTTACTGATAAAGGTAAAAATGTTGGGGTGGAAAAAGATAATGAAATACTTGACCCTGATATTCATGCGCTACAAGAAACTTTGTTATATGCAGTGAAAGGTTTAGGGTCCTTAGCAGTACATAATGCAGAAATGAATATTGAATCAGCCGAGCAATATCATTTTATGCACCAAGCATTAAGCTTTACTTTAAATAAAGACAACACAATAGAAGCGGTATTGACATTAGTTGTGCAAAGTGGAAAGTTAGGTTTATCTGCCATGGCTCTATTAGAAAAAGCCAATAGCAAAAAATTTGGAGCACCCGCCCCTACAAAAGTACACTTAGATACTTTAGAAAACCCGGGTATTTTAGTTTCGGGACATGATCTGCGTGATATTGACGATTTATTAGCGCAAACGGCAGGCACAGGTATTGATGTTTATACCCACGGAGAAGCCATTTCAGCCCATGCTTATCCAGCCTTTAAAAAATATTTTAACCTAGTCGCCAACTATGGTGGTGCATGGCAAGCTCAAAAAACAGAGTTTCCTAAGTTTAATGGGCCGATTTTAGTGACGACTAATAGCATTCAACAACCCAAAAAGACTTATCAAGACAGGTTGTTCAGCACGGGGATGGTAGCATGGACAGATGTGCCCCACATAGCAGATCGAAAACCTGGACAGCGCAAAGATTTTAGTGAAATTATTGATATCGCCAAACAAAGTGAAGTACCCACAACACTGACAGAAGGAGCTTACCAAATAGGTTTCGGACTTGCCGCGTTAACCGAGTTAACCACAAAAATTGCAGATGCCATTAAAGCAGAAAAAATTAAACGTATTATTGTGTTAACAGGCACAGATGGCCGGCATAAAGAACGTAAATATTACACTGAATTAGCGCAAGCATTACCCGAAAACACCCTAATCATTACCGCAGGTGATGTTAAATACCGCTTTCTAACACATGATTTTGGTCAGATTGAGGGTATTCCTAGGTTACTAGATGCTGGGCAAAGCAGTGACTTCAGTGTCATTATTAGCTTTTTACAAGAGCTACAGCAGTCCTTGGCTTTGGAAGCATTAAATGATTTACCTGTTTCTTTTAATATTTCTTGGTACGAACAAAAAACCATTTTAATGATGCTCGCTTTGTTTTCATTAGGCTTTAAAAATATGCGAGTAGGCCCAACCTTGCCCCCCTTTTTTACCCCAGCTATCTTAGAATTATTAACGGACAAGTATGCTTTAAAAGGTATTGATACAGTAGAAAGTGATATAGAATCTATGTTGGCAGGAAGCTGAGTTAAAATGACTCTATTGCTAGCAGATCAAATTGATGCTTTATTGCCACAAACCCAATGTACACAATGTGGGTATCAAGGCTGTAAACCTTATGCACAAGCGATTAGTGAAAATAAAGCAGAAATAAATCAATGCCCTCCAGGTGGCGCGCTAGGGATTGCCAAATTAGCGTCTTTGCTAGGAATAGATGAAAAACCATTAAATCCAGATTTTGGTACCGAACACCCTAGAAAAGTAGCCTTTATTATCGAAGCTGACTGTATTGGGTGTACTAAGTGCCTTCCCCCTTGCCCTGTAGATGCTATTCTGGGTGCTAATAAACACATGCACACTGTTATTGCGGATGAGTGTACCGGTTGTGAATTATGTATTGCTCCATGCCCAGTAGACTGTATTATTATGGCTGATTTGGATAACCCTTCAGCGTGGGATCAAGCCGCAGCAGATCATGCCAAGCAACGCTATCAAAACAAACAACAAAGACAACAAAAGCAAGTAGAAGAAAAAGCTGAGCGGCAAAAAAAGCAAAAGCAGATGCTAGCAAAACTGAAAGCTAAAAAATAAACTGACTATTGCTTTTTCCCGTATAATTGCTTTTCTACACAATATGCGCCCGTAGCTCAGCTGGATAGAGTGTCGCCCTCCGAAGGCGAATGTCGGATGTTCGAATCATCTCGGGCGCGCCATTTCGATAAAATAAGCAGCTTATAAATTCCGCATCCGTGACCGCGCGAAGTATATACGTGAGGAGTTACACTTTTTAGTATCAATAGAATATCAGGCTCGATTGAAAATAATAACAAAGAATAATTCCCTGAATCTAACCTTTTTTCTAGTAATCTAGCTAGAATTTTGAGACAAAATAAATTAATTTCAAGCGTATCTAACATTCATATATTTACTGAAAAGCTGCATTCACAGTTTAAGGTGAGTGTCCATTACAAAACAGAATCATCTCTATATTCAAGCTTTAAACAAAGACTAGACCAAAGGCCAACCCTTCAAATTTTTCTAACAAGCTTAGGGTTTTACCAAGCATCTCTTTGATTAAGCAATAATTAAGACTGTTACTGTGAATAAACCATTGAGTTGGTGGTAGAATGATAGCCTTTTTTAATTATTTTACCAGTTAATGCGATTAATTAGGGGCTTAACCCATCTAAAACCATTACTAGATGGCTGTGTATTAACCGTCGGAAATTTTGACGGGGTACATACAGGGCATAAAAAGGTGATAGAAAAGCTTGCGGCAAAGGGTAAAAGTTTAGGGCTTCCTGTTGTGGTTATGATGTTTGAGCCTCAGCCCTTAGAATTCTTTTTAGCCGATAACGCGCCTTCTCGGTTGACTCGGTTACGAGAAAAAGTTATTCAGTTTAAATCCTTAGCTGTTGATAAACTTGTTATCATTAAGTTTAATCAAGCAACGGCAAACTATAATGCTGAAAACTTTATTACTGACTATTTAGTCGATAAATTAAATGTTAAACACTTAGTGATTGGGGATGATTTTCACTTTGGTAAAGCACGCCGTGGAAATTTTGCCATGCTTACAGAAAAAGGCCTTGAATATGGCTTTAATGTTGAATCGACTGATTCATTTTTTGTGAATCAACATCGAGTGAGTAGTACACTGATTAGAGATGCTTTAGGGCAAGGCGAATTAGTTAAAGCTAAAATGATGCTCGGAAGGGATTACTCTGTTTGTGGCAGGGTTGCTCATGGTAATAAACGGGGTAGGACGATTGGCTTCCCAACGGCTAACATTCTCATGTTTAGGCGTAATACGCCTATTACTGGCGTGTATGCAGTAACTATGACCGGTATAGATGATAGAGAAATACAAGGCATTGCCAATGTAGGTACTCGACCCACAGTTGATGGTGGGAAAAGAGTTATTTTAGAAACGCATTTGTTCGATTTTAATCAAGAAATCTATGGACAGTATGTGGAAGTTTTTTTTAAGAAAAAAATTAGAGATGAGGTTCGTTTTAAATCATTAAATGAGCTACAAGTACAAATAAAAAAAGATATTATTGTTGCGAAACAGATTTTAATGCATTAAGCCCCCCCCCTTTAAAATTTTAAACGCAGATTACCCTTTATATAGTCGAAGCTAGAAAAATGGAATACAAAAAAACACTTAATTTACCTAAAACCGCTTTCCCAATGAAAGGCAATTTGGCTCAACGTGA
>Ga0256840_1004130_pt1 | contig 11118 bp, 16 predicted proteins | sample 355202metaG_FD_185969 | JGI IMG/M metagenome (GOLD analysis project Ga0256840, IMG submission 185969) | Hydrothermal vent microbial communities from Mid Atlantic Ridge, Atlantic Ocean - 355-202 | ecosystem: Environmental > Aquatic > Marine > Hydrothermal vents | place: Atlantic Ocean: Mid...
GTATCTTTAATATAAACATCCATATCTATATTTTCAAATCTAATATGATTTGAATCTTCCATAATATCTCTTTGCTCTTTTCTGTTACCTCTGTGAATTTTTCTGTAAAACATTTTGTATCCTTTTTTTTATAATATATTATACTATAAGATACCTTAAATTCTAATTAAATTCTAAAAATGGAAGTTTATATTTTGAATTTATTTCTGATTGATTTAAAGATTTTAAAAATTCAGAGTTCTCAGATTCTCTTTCAGTAATATATAAATTTTTATTTTGAACCACATTTACATCAAAATCCTTTCTTGCAATATTTGAAATTAATTCAAAATCTTTTGAATTTGTTGATTGAATATGAAGAACATAATCATTTTTATAACCTTTAAAAAGTCTAAGATTTTTTATATCTTTTTGAATTGCAAATTCTACAATTCTGGAAAATCCTTTATAATTCATTTTGTTATTTCCAAATATTTTTCACAATCTTTTACCCAAATTGTTTTCTGTGAATCTTTTGATATTGGACATTGTTCTAAACCAGCTTTTACAAAGGTCATTTCTTTTTTATAATTTAAAAAATTAGATATACTAAAAATAATAGCAGAAAATAAAATTATTAGAACTAATGATGTATTCTCGCTTAATTTTAACATTATCTTGCCCCTACAGCTTTTACTAAAGCCCATGCTACCATTAATGTTATACTACTTGCTATTGCTATTGTAACTCCTGGTATCATAACTGCTGCCCAAGCCACTGACATTACTACTGATAACAATCCTTTGTTCATTTTTTATCCTTTTTAATATATTTTTTTAATTTTCTATCGAATGTTATATTTTTCTTTATATATCTATGAATTTCTTTTGATTCTTTTTTGATATATGTTTGTATTCTTTTATAATCCGATTTTATATATCTTGGGGTATTTCTGAATTCCAAAATGATTTTAAATAGTTTTTCAGATTCTCTAATAGCATTTTCAACATTGTAAATACTACATTGAATTTCATCTGGTAATGTATCTATGGTTTCTTTTAACTCTATCATTTCATCTCTAAATTTTTCTGTTTCAAATATATAACATGGTTTCATTTTTGATTCCTTTTAGAATATATCATATTTATTTTGTAAGGCATTGGAGGAAATGGTATAATTTTTACATTCTCCATTTACTATAATTTCTGTTTTTGTAATCTCATATGTAATGCCTTCATATGTGAAGTATTCTTTAGTTTTCATCTTTTATCCTTTATAATATATTATACTATAAAATACCTTAAAACTAGATTAAAATATTAGAATGTTTTTCTTTAAGCTTATTTAGTAATTTAATTGATTCTTTTGCCTTTTCAATTTCAACGGTAAAGTCTATAACATCATCTCTACTTGCTTTCTTATATTTTATTCCAAAATCACCTATATTGCTTAAGGAATATCTATATGAAACATAAAGAACCTCTTCACCGAAGAAGTTCCTTTTAAATTTGAATTTTTTACCAGTCATCTAAATTCTCTGTTTTCTTATGTATATCCCATTTTAAGGGTTTAATAACTATTTCAACACCTCTGATAAAATCTTTTTCCCAATGCTTTTCATAATCTGTAATATCTTTTAGATTTATTTCATCTAAAATATTTTCATCCATCCAAGCAAAAGCATTTGTAAGATTAAATTTATTTGGTTCTTTGATATAAACATAACTTATACTATCACCCTTTTCTATATCTTTATATGTATGAGTAAAATTATTATTCTTAATAATATTGTTATGTTGAATACTAGCGTGTGAATTTATAGGTGCTGTTAGGTATTTTTCACCTGTATATTTCTTAAATTTTCCATCCATTGGCTCATAATCAAGATTATTCACTTTTGTTTTTCTTGCGAACTCTTTAAGATCAAGAGTAGTGAATTCTTTAAGTGAATTATTGATATATTCCTTAAGATATTCTATGTCTTTATCAAGAATAATAGGAAGAACATTTTCTAGTTTTTCCTTGATAAATGGTGGAGTACTTTTTGAAACAATTTTAATTCCTGTCTTTTTCATTTTTGGAGTTTTAAGAATTGTTCCATCTTCCACAACCTTTCTTGCAAAATATCTTTTTGCACCAAGTGAAACAAATTTATCAGCAATAATTTCATTTTCCAGGTTCAATGCATCTGGATTATAAAGGTTCAGAGCATTTCCAACCATTTTCATTGATTCTTGGTTTAATGGTGTTATAATATCATTTGAAATTTTAAGAGATACATCAATTTTTTTATCATCTGGAAGGTCTTTAAATTTAGGATTATCTATAAGATTGTTTAATGATAAATAATATGAGTTATGAACACATATATCATTTGCAAAAAAGTTGTGATTATCTTCAACCTCTATATCATAAACCCATTGTTCTTGTATTCCTAAATCTATTACTTCAAAATTATCTGTTATTTCTAAATTTTTAAGAATAATTTTATCACCTTTTCTTATATCTTTTGGTTTTATATCAATATATTGTGAATTTCTCTTAACAATAACACTATGATCTTCAGTAACATCTACATTTGAAAAATCTAAAAGAATTCTAAACATTCTCTTTTTAACCTTATGTGCCATTATATATTTTATCTTTTTATTTTCAATTATTTCATTTTCTTTATTCCAAGATAATGTTTGAAAATTAGTTTTAGGATGCTTTATGAAATTATTATTTGATGATTTTTCTATATGTCCATCTGATAATTCAAAGAAATCTTCAATTTTAATTTTCTTTCCATCTACATATATAAGAGTATTTCCTACAACCGAATCTGTGTCCACCTGTGGAACTTGGGTCAATTCTTGGGTTATTTTAAGTCCTGATAATTCCTCTATTTTTTGACTTGCTCTTGCACTTGCTATTTTGTTACACATTCTTCCAGCCGTTGTAACACTACTTGCACTAATATTTCCATTTGAAAATGTTATATGTCCTAATGACATAGATCCATAGAAACTGTTTAGAAGAGTTTTCATTACATTACTCATATTAGAATTATAATTCAAATCTACTAATTTTTCATTGTATTCAGGTGTACCTTTTTGAAGTTTATCTAATTCTGCAGTTAGAACCTGTGCTCTTTTCTTGAATACAATTCTCTTATTGAAGTTTTCTTCCATTAACCTACTTGCTAGACTTTGGAAATCCTTCCTATAAAAGAACCCATTTGGAGTTGCACATACATTATATTTTCTAAGAGTATTTCCAATAACCTCTGAATTTTCTAAAAGGCTGAAGTAAAAATCTGTTTCCTCTTGTGTATCTGAAATCTCACCTTTATATTTTTTGACTAAATTTCCAAGTTCCATTGGATTTCCATTTTCATCTGTATCAAATCTGTTTACATTTGATCTTGTATGGAATGTAAAATATTTAGCTCTTAATTCTTTTAGTTCATCTGGTAATTCAAAATCAGGTATAAATGTATCTGCACCAATATTGAATGCTCTTATAAGACTAGGGTATAGTGATGTGAAGTCAAATGATGTAACATATTCATATTTTCCAGGTTTATTTCTTACCCAACCTGCAAGAAATGGAACTCTTTTATCTTTAAATTGTTGTTTTAACGGTAATATAGAATCATTTTTTAGTCCTTCTCTAAACATATAAGCCATCCAGTGCTTTGCAGTTCCGTAGCAGTCATCAAAGCTTGTTCCTGTAATATATGCAATACCAAATTGCATATCTACATATTTTGCTTTGTTATTTAGCTCAACCATAATTTCAACATCTCTTATTGAGTACTCTATAAATCTATTGAATACTATCTGCTCTAATTCTGGTTTAGATATTCTATTTTCTTTAAATGCTAACTGAGCTTGATATATTTCATCTTTAGTTTCTTCTTCTGTTGGATCTTTTGGGAATATGTATCCTTCACCTGTATAAAAACTATCAAATGATGGATAATTACTATGGTCTATTTTTCCTTCTAATCCAAATACTCTTGCAACACTATCAAGTGAATAGCTTGGTAACCCTAAAAATCCATATTTGATAGTTAATTCTCTTATATCTATAAGAAATCTACCAACCCATTTTACTCCCGTTGATTCCATTCCGTCATTTGAAATTTGTTCAGGTATTCCTTCTACAACACCTACAGGTGATAATTTTTTTACCCATTTCATACTTGCATATGAATTTTTTTGATTCAGTTTAAGTGTTCCTCCATCTGTATAACCATCAAGCACTCTTGCTATTCTATTTGTTAAATATGGGAAGTCAAATGAATCACTATTGAAACCTACTAATCCTGATGGATTTAGTTTATCTATATATTGTATAAATGCTTTGAGTAAATTTGCCTCATCTTCAATTTTAAGGTATTTAGTATTTTCTGGTAGGACACCGGTGAAATCTTTTCTTCCAAATACAACCATTGTTTTATTAAATGTAGAATATATCTGAATAACAGTAACTTCCTCAAGTGCTTTAGAAGCATCTGGGAACCCATCTGAGTTAATCCCTGACCTAGTTTCTATATCTATGTATATTAGATGATGGTCATGTATTGATTCTTGTGAGTCTAAAAAATGTCTGTTTATATATGTATGTGCAAAATCTAAATAGCCATAGAATTTATCATCGAACTCTTTTTCCTCAAATGAAATATCCTTTCCATTATGATTTACTGTTTTTATTTCTCCTGTTGATATTTTTATATCATTTAGGTAATCTTTTAGATTTTTCTGGAGACTAAATGATTTTTTGTAAAGTGGAATATTACCTTGATATGTTTTTGCTACAGGGGTATCATTATTCTGAAATGGTTCTGTTGAGTAAATATCTGGTATTGATTGTTCTGTTACAATTTTATATTCTGAGGTTTTTGTTTCAGGGTCAAAAAGTCTTGCATAGACCTTTGACCCATTTTTATTTTTAATTTCAAAAACATTCTCGTATTGTTTTTGCATTTACTTCCTTTATATTATGTTTGTGAAATTGTTTTAAGGAATTTATCTATTTCTGAAGTTTCTTCATCACTGTATATAAAATCACCACTATCAGTGACACTATCTCTAGGTAGTTGACCTTTAAATCTTGTCTCTATATCTTTTCTTTTAGTTTTGTATTCTTCAGAACAACTTTCTAAACCTTTAAAGATATATATTTTGCAATCTTCTTTATATTGAGTGTTAAGTTTAAGAACAGCTTCTTGATATTTTCTGAAGTGATAAACTCGTGATGAACCTTTATTCTCAAACCTAATGAGAATTTTTGATGTGTTGTCTACCTTTTTTGGAAGTGGTGCTAGTGCCATTTTGTATCCTTTGTTTTAAATATGTTATATTATACTATAATATTCCTTAATTTTTTATGTTAGCCATAGCTGCTCAACACCAGCAGTTCTTTGTGTGGCAAAGTAAGGTCCCCAATTTGCTGTGAATGATTTGAAGTTTTTTGCAAGATCATTAGCTGATTTTATGTAAATATAATCTAAAGATTTTTTGTTTAGAAATAATATACCATCAAAACCATCTTCTGATTTATACATCTCGAATAAATATTTAAACATATTTAATCTCCAATTTTTTATATCTATAACAGCTTTTCTCTCATCATAGACATTTTTCCAAAATTTGTCATCACCAAACATATTTTCAAAAAATAAAGATATTCTTTCAGAAATTCCTTTAGCTTTAGACTTGTTTTCCTTAATAAAGTCATTTATACTTTGAATGTTATTCATTCCAAAACTAAATGTTTTTGTTTGTGTAAATCCTATCTCATTAAAATATTCTGTAAGTTTAGGTAATTCTTTAGCTACTGATCCATATGATTTCTTAGAACTTATCATTCTAGATCTAGTGCCTTTAACCTCAACTCTTTCGGATCCAATTATTAAATCTCCCACACTTGCTTTTGAAATTATTGGACTTAGAACTTCTAAGGTAATTTCTCCAGGACCTTCATCACCACCACTTCTTTTAAACTCAATAGTTCTTCTTATAACTTTTTCTAAGAGTTTTTTAAACTTTGGTGTAACAATATTTAGAAGGTTACCTTTATTTGATGATAATAGTTTAGACTCGTTTATAAGACTATTTCCGTTTTTAATTTCGGAAATTAAATCTAACGAAATTTCAAAATCAGAATACTTTAAAATTTCGTTCCTCATAACTTCAGAAAGGTTATTAACTTTCTGAAGCCTTTGTTTGGCTACAAAAATATCTAAAACTGTTTCAAATTTATTCTTATATAACTGATTAAAAACATTTATAACAGTTTCAACATCATCTGTTTCTTTAATAGTCTTCATGATTTCTTTTTTCATGTAATCTAAATCTAACACTTTTTCTACAATATTGATGTCTTTATGGTGACCTATAAATTCTAAAAAATTATCCATAATCCCTCTTTTTTAGTATTTATACTTTCTTGATCGTTTTATTGAATTCACCACTTCGCATCTTTAGAAATGCCATAAATCCAAATGTAGCACCTACAAATATAAATGCAGCACCTACAATATCACCAGCATTGATAGCAAGTATAACCCATATAATATCAGCTATGAAATATGCAAATACACTTTTAAATACTTCACCTTTAAAGACAAAGTAAGCACCAATAACTAATATAACCCCACCCAGCATTGCTACTGTCATAATATTTCCTTTAAGTTATTCATCCGGTTCCCAATCCACAAATCTTATCCATTCTCCCGGGTATTCTCGAATGTATCTTACCCATGATGGTACATCTTCTTTTCCAAAAAGTGTGATAGCCTGTATTTTATTGTTTGGATATGTAGTTTTTACTAGCTCATACACATTTTCAAGTGTTTCACCAGTGTCGTATAAATCATCAATAATAACTATATTTTCATTTTCTGATATATTATCCTTATATATCCAAGAAGCTTCTAAATCAGAATCAAAATACTTGCTCATCTTAACAATTGAAACCTTACATTTTAGATGATTTCTAAGAGTTGTTACTAAAGGTAATGACCCAAAAATAGGAGCAATGATATGAATATTTGGAATATCACTGACAAGACTTAAAACCTTGTCAGTATCCTCTACATACATTTCGTGTGAATATTGAAACATTAATCATCACCAAAATATGTAGCTCTTGATTTAGGTGTTTCATACCACTCTATCTTGTGAACCTTTACACCTGTTGCTTTCATCAATGAAGTCATAACATCATACATCCACTTTGAAAGTTGTTCTGATGTAGGCACAAAAGGAACAATAACATATGATTCATATTTTGTTTGAAGTATTTCGTCCATATTACTATATGCTTCAGGGTTTATTATCCAGTTACCTTCTGGTTTCTTAGTAAGAACATTATCTCTGAATTTGTTTGTTTCAGAATCCCAAAAGTGACTAAATGTATCAAAGTTAGCCGGGTCTTTTATATCAACAAGGTATTTATGGTCAAGTGTTTTATCAATCCAATGAGTCATTATTTTCATATCGTTGAAATCTATAATCATATTTTCTTTTGCACCTTTAAGATCATCTGCTGTTAAGTAAGCTATAACCTTTCCACGATGTCCGTGTCGCCATTTACATTTACACTGACTTCCACAACTTAATTTCTCGTCTAAATCCTGAGTCCAAACATTGTGTCCATAATCAAACTCACCAACAACCTTATCTATTATCCATTTTCCCATATTATTCCTTTTTGTTATAATAGCTTATTTAACTTTAACACTATTTCTAATTTCAATGTCATTAAAAGCACCACCATAATATTCTGATGTAAATGCTCCGTCCTTTGCTTTTGCCCCTCTCATAGATTCACAACCGTGACTCATATTGAAAAGACCTACATAGACACTATCTGTTTTTGCCACCTTGACAATCTCATTATATAACATTTTTGTTAAATCTTCTTGTAAAAAGAATCTCTGTGAAACCCAATCAGCCACTCTTTGTAGTTTAGATATTCCTAAGACATTCTCATCTGGAATATATGATATAATAGCGTAACTATCGGGTCTTGTTATTGTTGTAAACGGTATAAAGTGATGGGAACAATTTGAAATAATATCGATACGCTTTGTGATGGGGATTGTCTTATTTCCTGTATTTGGAAAACTTGCAAGTCTAGGCTTAACAGCCCATCTTCCAGAGCCTAGCTCACGATTATCATGTATTCCATCGCCACACCATACTTTTGCAATTCTGCCAGGTGTTGAAATATTACCATTATCTAAGTCTTCACACACATTATCATCAGTAAGGTCAATTTTCATTGCTTTGAAAACTTCTGTTAAGTGGTATTGGGTACATAGTCTCATAATATAATGGGTCTCATCATTAATTAATTGACCATCAAATACATTACCGTTCGGTGCAAAATCTTCTAATTCTTCGTATTCTAAAATATGTTTTTCAAACCCTTCAATAGGGTATTTTAGTTTGTAACGACTTTTAATGTAGTCTTTAATTTCTTTAGTCATTTATATCCTTTGCATTGTTTTTATACAATATTTTTCATTAATATTTTTTATGATATATGTGAATTTAGTATTTTCTTAACATAAAAATATTCTTGAATACGCTTTTTGGTAAATCTGCTATAATCTTTGTTTTTGTGAGCTTTAGGGATTTCAATATCTAGCTCTTTAGCATAAGGCTGTGTAAATGGATCTACATCATATCCAGGTTCATCAATTCCATTTAATAGGAATGCAACTTTCCGTTTATAACAAGTCAAACATTTTCCACATTTTCTTGAAGTTTCATCATAGCAACTCGTTGTAGCAAATAAGTGCTCTTTAGGTATGCCATTTTCGATAGCCCATTTTATTGTTTCAGCTTTTGAAAGATGTGAAAATGGTGTCTCAATAATTGTCCTATCTTGGAAATAGCTATTAGTAAAACTTAGAAGTTCTGTAGAATCGGCAAAAAATCTATAAGATTTGTCGTGTTCCTTTCCATTCTGTTCACCATCTAAAGCATTAATCCAAACCCTCTTATTGAGCATAGACCCCAAAACACCAAGCAAAAGGTTTCGGCTCGGAATAATTTGATTATCCATTCTAGACTCTATAATAGGGTATAACGCTTTTAAGTCTAAAAAAGTAACATTAGGTCTAATGTTTTCAGGTATTTTATTTACAGAATCCCACTCTTTTTCAGCATAAGGGTGTCCTAAATCAACAAAAAGAGCTTCTGGTTTATATCCATTTTTAAGTGCATAGTGCCAAGCTATGAAGCTATCCAACCCGCCGCTATACATAATTGTTAGGTTTGTTTTCATATATTTCCTTTTTTTATTTTTTTAACTACAATTTGACCTATAAGAACACCATTTTCAAATGAATCTAGCACAGTATAAACAGATTTAGTCACATCAGATACATCTAACTTTAGAACATCTTTATCCTTATTCCATTCAGTATCAACATAGCTTGGACAAATAACTGAGGTGTTATATCCCAAATTATTCAAGTTTCTAGATGCCTTATTCAAAGCATTTTTTTCTGTAGAATACTTAACCTTATCAACAGTATTGGATGACTCTTTAAATGCAGAGGCGCTAGACATGACGATAACTAAGCTATCTTTATTAAAAGTCTCTGATTCTACTATATTAAAAAATGTATCTATCTGAGAACCAAATTTAAGCCCTACTGCATTAAGAATGATAACATCAAACTCTGAATAATCGTAAGTTTTTGAAATATTTGTACTAATATCAAAACCTGTAGATTTTGAAACTCCACTAACATCATTATATTTTGACAAGGATCTGAAAATATCAAACCCTATACCTGATGTATGTCCTATTATTAAAATATGCATTTATTTCCTTTATGTGTAAATTATACTATATTTATCATTAATATTTTTCAAAATATTACTCAGACTTAATATATCTAATAAACTCTTTGCACGAATTTACAGTTATTAATCCTTTAGAGTCATAGAATGCACTCTTGTAGACAATACCATTAACACCTTTACTAATAGCAAATTCAATATCTATTACATTATCGTCAAGCATATATATTTCAGAGTCTTTATGGTTATTGATAATTTCTATTATTTCTTCATGTTTGTGTTCGTAAAAATCTAAACATATAAGCTCATCTATAAAACAAGGAATAGCAACCATCAAATTCTCTAGTCTATTCTGTCTAATTTGATCTGATTTACCGCAAGATGTGATGCTGTATACCTTTTCAAAATATGTATTCAGTAATAATAGTTCTTTGGAATCTTTAAAATTCTTAAGGTTTTTAAATCTTGATGAAGTATTATGTTCTTCCATTATAGATATCACTTTCTCTCTCGAGCAATTTAAAATATCAGGCAAACGCTTTGGGTTTTCGCCCAGCGGAACACCATCATATCCGTGAAATTTTCTTATATATTTATCGAAAGATGCCGTCCAATCAAGAACAACATCGTCAATATCTACAATAAGAATTTTAGAACCATTACCACTCATCGTCTATTCCTTGATACTTATCAATATTTTCAAATTCTTCTACGGATTTAATAATATTCACATTATTCACCCTTTTAGATTTTAAAAGCAACCTAAAATAGTCCTTCTTTTCCATGTACTCATCATAATTTTTTATATTATGAAGCACTTCAGAGGCTGTTCTAAATAGAACATTATTCAATGCACCATAATTACCTGATCTAAATTCGTCTAGTATTTCAAGGAATACTGTTAATTCATTAGCCCATATGAGAAAGTCTATGACATAGTTTATATTTGTGTGCATCTTATCTGTTTCAGCGGTTTTTCCGTGTTTTTCAATAAGATCCGCCTTTTTTCTAGTAAGACATTTTCTCCATGGTGTGTAGTTTTCTCTGAAGTATTCTGGGTCTAAAATTTCTGGTCCAAAACAGTCTTCTAAAATGTTGCCGAACTTATGTAATGTTTTTCTTATAAGAAGGTCTACAGGTTTACCATATGTTCTGCCTAGCGCATGTGTTACTTTATTCTTATTTTCAAATGTAGTAAACCTACCATATGTTGCAGAACTTGTTCTTGATGTGCTATCAAATGTAATCTCAACATCCTTTCCGAAAAAGTCACTTTGTAAGGCAGTTAGAAATGAAACTTTTGTTATTCCTCCTATTCCTAAGAAGT
>Ga0256840_1004131_pt1 | contig 11116 bp, 12 predicted proteins | sample 355202metaG_FD_185969 | JGI IMG/M metagenome (GOLD analysis project Ga0256840, IMG submission 185969) | Hydrothermal vent microbial communities from Mid Atlantic Ridge, Atlantic Ocean - 355-202 | ecosystem: Environmental > Aquatic > Marine > Hydrothermal vents | place: Atlantic Ocean: Mid...
ACCTGATAGAAGCTTTGAGCGGACAAAGGTACGTTGTCGGCGACAAAAATTACGAACAGGATATAAGACATGAATTTAAAAACAATGACTTACCGCTTAATTCAACGGCATTGCCCCCCCCCCTCTTTTTAGTCATTTTGTAAAAGAGTTAATTGCTATGTTTTAACTAGATCACATAGGCTGAAATAGAAACATAGTGACTGATACTGCCTCCGATAACAAATAAGTGCCAAATGCCGTGTGCGTGTTTTAACTTTCCATCTAATACAAAGAAGATCACACCAACAGTGTAAAGTAGTCCACCTAAAGCCAGTAGAAAAACACCGTTGCTGGCTAGGTTTTCTGCCAAAGGTCTTAATGGAATAATCACTAGCCAGCCCATAATCAGATAGATGACTAATTGAATGATACGTTTGTCTTCTTTTTCAGGATCTTTGGGTATCAAATCAATAATGATCCCAATCAACGCTAAGCTCCAGACAACGCCTAATATTGACCAACCCCAAACGCCATGTAATGTAACCAACATATAGGGTGTGTAGGTTCCTGCTATTAATAGATAAATTGAGAGGTGATCAAATTTTTGTAGTAACTTCTTAAAGCGACCGCCATGCCCATGATATAACGATGAAAACATATAAAGTATGATCAGCGTGAAACCATAAATACTAGTACTTATAATCTTCCAAATATCTCCTGTTTGATAGGCCAGAATAATCAGAAAAAGTATCCCTGGCAAAGCCAGTACAGCTCCGAGAAGATGGGTGATTGTGTTAAATTTTTCGCCGTGTTGCATAGTGACCGTGTAATCGTTAGTTTTGAACTATCTAACTATAAACGAATATTGTGATGATTCACACAGACTGTATAGGAATAAACTTATCAAAGCCTTCTAGTTTAAATCCTTCACCTACCCATGCGTGCCCATAAATTACTTCCCATGTGGCTGGGTACAATCCATCTGATGTTTTAAAATCATCATAGGCTTGTTCAAAGGCCTTGAATTTTTCTTTACCCATCAAGCCTTTACTTCGTTCATTATGGGTATTGCTTGCACCAATTTCTTTAATATCATTCATTAGCTGGCGCACATTTGAATAGGTCATGGTGATTAGTTCCATATCTGTTACAGGATTAACAAATCCAGCTTTTAATAAAGCATCCCCAATCTCGTGCATATCAACAAAGGAACTGGTATGTGGGTTTTTGTCAACACGAGACCAACTCTCACGTATTTCTTTTAAAGTATCAGGGCCAAAAGTGCTAAATAACAAGAGGCCATTAGGTTTAATGACAGTATGAAAACCTTCAAACATTTTATTAAGATCATTGCTCCATTGGATCATTAAATTTGAAACAATCAAATCGACACTTTCATTTTTAAACGGTAATTGTTCCGCATCAGAACAAACAAGCTTAGGCTTTCGTAACCAACCACCCTGTTGTTTTGTTTTGCGTGTCATATTTAATGCCAAATCCAAGGCGACAACAGATGATTTTGGATAGCGTTTTAATAAATCTTTAGTGATGAACCCTGTTCCACAACCTGCATCTAAAACGACTTCTGGCTGTAGTTTTATATAATCAAGGCGCTCACCCATTCGCTTTGCAATTTCACGTTGCAACACGGCTGCCGCATCATAACTGTCTGCAGCCTTTTCAAAGTGTTGCTTAGTTATCTTTTTATTAAACTTTATAGTGGCTTGATTATCTGGCATAAATCATAGATTAAGAGTGACTTTTGATAAAAGAATTCATACAAGTAAAGAACTCATCTGGGCTTGTCATAAAAGGGGCATGCCCTGCATTTTCAAGGAGTGTGATTTGATCATCTGGGTATAAAAACTGCAAATCATTTATTACAGCAGGGGGAATTAAGCGATCTTTATCTGCCAAAATCCAGTGCTTAGGAATCTTATGTGAAACCTTGCGATAGTCTGCATTTTTTAAGATTTCTAAACCAAGGCTTAACGCTTGATAATGAGGAGTATTTGTACATATTTTGTCACCCCCCCCTTTTTTCGCCATTTTGTATTTAGCGGTGTTAAGTAGTATCCCATCAATAAGTTTCTTTTGAATATCTCTAGTTCCCTTTACGCCCATAAATTGCAGAGCTACAAAACGCCTTAAGGTACCTTGAATATCTTCTTGTAAACTTTGCGAGAAATTGCTTAAAACAATTTTAGTGATTGCATGTTGCCAATCATCAGATTGGGAGAACTTTGCTGAGCTTGCAACCAAGGTTAAAGACTTTAACTTATCAGCTTGATTAGTACACACTAGCTCATTTGCAATGGCCTGTACAACTAAACCACCTAATGACCACCCTAAAAGATGCGTATTATCTGGAAGTTGAGGAAGGATTAAGCTGATGATATCTTTCATACTTTTAGCGACGATATTACTATTTATGCCATATCCTGGTAGATCAATCCAAATAACCAAGTACTCAGATTCAAGTTCTGAGCGTATTGATTCCCACACGCCAGAATTCATTCCCCAGCCATGAATCATCACTAAGGATTCGCCAGTGGTATTGCCAGATGTTTTTACCAAAAGAGGACTCAATTTGCTAAGATACTCAAAATATTATTAACAGAGCGCACATCATGCCCTATTTTCTCCCCATTTCATTAACTATTATTGCTTATTTTTTGGGCTCAGTTTCTGCGGCAATTATTAGTTGCAAATTACTCAACAAGGTTGACCCAAGAACTGTTGGATCAAAAAATCCTGGGGCTACCAATGTATTACGTTATGCAGGCAAAAAAGCAGCGCTGTTTACATTAGCAGGTGATCTTTTAAAAGGTTTGATCCCCGTTGCTATAGGCCATGCTTTTGGTCTAGATTGGATGTGGCTAGGTTTAATTGGCACAGCAGCTTTTTTAGGACATTTATACCCTATATATTATGGTTTTAAAGGCGGCAAAGGTGTGGCAACTGCACTAGGTGTTTATATTGGTTTACAGCCTGTTATTGGTATTGTGGTGGTTATTACTTGGCTGGTATCGGCATTGGTGTTTAATATTTCATCGCTCTCCGCTTTAATCGCCACTTTACTTGCACCTCTTTATTTTTATTGGGTGACAGAATCGCTTCCTCTGTTTATTATTTTAGTAATCATCACTGCATTCATTTATTGGCGGCACCGCACCAATATTGTTGAAATTATTTATGGTACTGAAGATAAAATTTCAGAAAAAAATAAATAAAAATTTATTTCTATGTTGCAAGAATCTGTAGCTGAACTCAAAGGTGTTGGACCAAAAATGGTCGAGAACCTTGCTAAACTCGGCATAGAAAAAGTACAAGATTTACTCTTCCATTTACCACTGAGGTACCAAGATCGTACCCGTGTTTACCCTATCGGGAGCACACAACATGCTCAAGAGGTACTGATACAAGGCGAAGTTGAGCACTCCGAAATTGTCTATCGGCGTAGACGCATGATGATTTGCACAGTCTCTGATAATACTGGCACAATAACACTGCGTTTTTTCCATTTCAGTAATGCCCAGCAAAAAGCCTTATCACGTGGTACAAAAATCAGTTGTTTTGGCGAGGTACGCATAGGTACAAATATGCGTGAGATGGTGCATCCTGAATATAAGATACTTCAATCAGATAGTGTACTTGTACTGACGGATGCACTCACACCCATCTATCCAACCACCAAGGGTTTACAACAACGTAGCTTATTACGGTTAATTGGTGAGGCACTAAAACCCTTAGAACAACTTGCTGATTTGATTCCTGATGCAATCAGCAAGCAATATCATCTATCAAGTTTAAATCAAGCATTACACACGTTGCACAAACCCACGTCAGACATATCAGTGACACAACTATTAGAACGCACTCACCCCAGCCAGCAACGCTTAATTTTTGAAGAACTACTAGCACATCATTTAAGTTTACGAAAACTACGCGAACAACAAAAACAAGCGCTAGGCATCCCCTTAATATTTACGCATCAACACTTCAAAAAATTAATGGCATCCTTACCTTTTGACCTAACAAATGCACAAAAAAGGGTGATTCAAGAGATTGATTCAGACCTTAAGCAAGCATGGCCGATGAGTCGATTGGTGCAAGGTGATGTTGGCTCGGGTAAAACATTAGTCGCCGCCGCTGCCGCATTAAGTGCAATAGAAGCTGGCTACCAAGTGGCGCTAATGGCACCGACAGAAATCTTAGCCGAACAGCATTTTAAAAGCTTTAGCCAATGGCTAGAACCCTTAAACCTAAATGTAAGCATGATGTCAGGCAAGCAAAAAGTCGCGATAAAACGCGAGTCGCTCGAAAATATATCTCAAGGGCACAGTCATTTAGTCATTGGCACACATGCCCTCTTCCAAGATGATGTACACTTTCAAAAGCTTGGACTCATCATCATTGATGAACAACATCGTTTTGGTGTACACCAGCGCTTAGCTTTACGTGAAAAAGGCAAACAAGCGGATTTTTATCCTCACCAATTAGTGATGACAGCGACACCCATCCCACGCACTCTTGCCATGACAACTTATGCGGATATGGATTATTCGGTCATCGATGAGCTACCCCCTGGTCGAACGCCTGTGAAAACAGTGGTAATCAGCAATACACGCCGACTAGAAATCATAGAACGTATTAATAGTGTTTGTGATGATGGCGCACAAGTTTATTGGGTTTGTACATTAATTGAAGAATCCGAAGCTTTGCAATGTCAAAATGCAGAAGAAACGTGGGAGCTATTAAAAGAAGCACTCCCTAGTCTTCAAATCGGGCTTATTCACGGCAGAATGAAGTCAGATGAAAAAGAACAGATTATGTCTGAATTCAAATCAGGCAATATTAATCTTTTGGTTGCCACAACGGTTATCGAAGTGGGTGTTGATGTACCTAACGCCTCGCTTATGATAATAGAAAATGCCGAACGCTTAGGTTTAGCACAACTGCATCAATTACGTGGTCGAGTTGGCAGAGGTAGTAGAGCAAGCAGTTGTGTACTAATGTATCAGAGCCCACTATCACAAAATGGAAAACGTCGATTAGAAGCCCTGCGTGGTAGTAATGATGGTTTTGAAATTGCTAAAATAGACTTAGAAATACGCGGCCCAGGTGAGGTTTTTGGCACACGCCAAACAGGCGAGCTACAATTTAGAATTGCCGACCTTATGGAAGATCAACACTTGCTACCCCAAGTACAACAAGCCGCACAAACAATACTTGAACAATACCCCAATAATATAGAGCCTCTCATTGACCGCTGGATTAAACATGCCGATGATTACGCCTCCGTATGAGCGAAATATATATACATGAGTAAGCAAAAAACAATATTTTCAATAATAGAGTCACCTACTCACCCTTACTTCACATCCTTTTATAAAAAAATGGGTGTTGAAGAGTTGTGCTTTAAGCATATGCGAAAATTAATCAGTAAGATTAAAAAAGAACAACCTGATTATATCGCCGCTGAATTTTTTTACGGTTACGGTAATAACTATGCAGGCATCAATATCAGCAATCTTGATGTCATGTTGTATTCGCTACAACGTTATTCTCCAAATACAAAAGTCATTGTGTTTGTTGATAAAAATGAAAGACAGTACGTGGATAAACTTAATGATATTTTGCCATTGCATGCGGTACTAACTCGACCATTTAAAGAGCAAGAATTATCACAAGCTTTTAGCTAAGAAAAATATAATAGGTGTAGGATAATGAATGGCTTAGAAGCAGTGGATATACAATGCCCTTATTGTTGGGAAATCATCGAAATTACCATAGATTGCTCTATCACTTCTCAAGAATATGTTGAAGATTGTGAAGTATGCTGTCGCCCTATTGTGATGAGCGTTGAATTATCAGAAGATGGCATTCCATCTGTAGATGTTAAACGTGAAAGCTAAAGATTTTCATTAATACAACACTCTTCATTTAAAAAAGCGACTAGCTGATTTAACTTTTTATACTCTGGAATACAAAATAAAGTTCTTCCACTGCGATTCTGTCTTACCAAATCAACTGAAATTAATTTAGCAATGTGATGAGATAATGTTGAGTTAGGAATCCCTAGTGCTTCTTGTATCTCACCCACAGGTATTCCCTCATATCCTGCTTTAACCAGTAACTTAAATATCATTAAGCGAACAGGGTGTCCTAATTCTTTAAGTGCCTTTGCTGCTACTTCTATTTCCATCTTCTATTCCAGTAGTATTATATTTCGATAGTAACAGAAATATTTTGACAGCACTTAAAACTTATTCTTTATTTCGATTATTTTAGAAATACAGAATAAAAATATGTCTCCAGAAACAACCACCATGCTTAAAGCAACTCTAGATATGTTTATTTATCTAGCAGTAGAACTGACTATTTTGTTTTTAGCCATTAGTTACTTAGTGGGTGTCTTACAAGCTTATATTCCACCTGAAAAGATTGAACGTATTCTAAGCTCTAAGCATGGCAAGGGGTATGTTATCGCCGCATTACTTGCCTCCATAACACCCTTTTGTTCCTGCTCTACCATTCCATTCTTAAAAGGTTTGCTCCGTGCTAAAGCAGGCTTTGGTCCGATGATGGTATTTCTATTTTCTAGTCCTTTACTCAATCCCATTGTTATTTCCCTATTTGTTATCACCTTTGGTTTTAAAGTAGCACTTCTGTATTTTACTATTGCTATTGCTGTTTCAGTGACAGCGGGATATTTATTAGAAAAGTTTGGATTTGATCGATTCATAAAACCCTTAGAGCAAACTAGTTCTTGCTGTAGTACCGAGAGTAGTGAGAGTATCGAGACCAGTTGTTGCAATACTCCGCCTAAGCCAGTTAACAAATGGCGTAAGATATGGGATGTAGCATGGCAAGATTTTAAAATTGCATTACCCTATTTATTAATTGGTGTAACGATTGGCTCGATTATCCATGGATTTGTACCAACAGAATTTATCACCAAATATGCCAGCAAAGATAATTTACTCGCAATCCCGTTTTCTGCTGTTATTGGCATCCCACTGTACCTTCGAGCCATAACCTTAATACCTTTAAGCGAAGCATTAGTGGCAAAAGGAATAGGGATTGGTGCAGTAATGGCATTTATCATCGGTAGTGCTGGTGCTAGTTTACCTGAAGTTATCCTTTTAAAATCCATGTTTAAAAATCAGCTAATTATTGCCTTTCTCGCCGTTGTATTGGGCATGGCAATCTTTATGGGCTTATTGTTTACATTTGTTATTTAAGGAGAACCTAATTACAAAAGTGGCAAAAATAAGGGGGGTGACAAATTATTACCCTTTACGTTATTAATACTAACAATTAAAGATGTATTGTTGACAATACTACCAACAAGACTAAATAATAGAGAACATATTAGTAATTTAGTCCTAATTGTCAACAATGAATAAAAAATCAATCACTCCATTATCCGATCGCCAAACACTTTCTGAACAAGTTTTTAATGAATTGAAAGAAGCCATAATAAAAGGCGACCTACCCCAAGGCAGCAAAGTAATTGAAGATGAAATCGCCAAACAATATGGTATTAGTCGCGGCCCTCTTCGAGAAGCAATCCGTAGGCTTGAAGGTCTACGCTTATTGATTCGTAAACCTCATGCAGGTGTTCGTGTTGTTACCCTTACCCATGCAATGATGGAAGAGATATATACCGTGCGTGAAGCACTTGAAGGTATGTCTGCTCGCCTAGCTGCAACACGCATGTCGGAGGCTGATGTTATGGAGCTTCAACAACTTCTTAAAACGCATCGAAATACTATCGAGCAATCCGAAGGTAAAGAATATTTTCAACATGAAGGTGATCTGGATTTTCACTTTCGTATCGCTCAAGCCAGTAACAATCAATGGCTGATGGATTTACTAAGCAGTGAATTATATCAACTACTTCGAATGTGTCGTCATCGTTCCAGCCAAACACCCGAGCGCCCTCTGCGTGCCCTACAAGAACATCAACAAATTACTGATGCAATTGCCAATCGTGATCCCGAATTAGCCGAGCTTTTAATGCGTCGCCATATTAGTGGCGCATGGAAAATTGTAAAAACACTATTAGAAATAGAAGAGGACAAGGCATGAGTGCAGGACAAAAATTTCGTAAAGCTGTAGCAGACAATACTCCACTACAAGTTGTCGGTGCAGTCGATGCCTACACAGCCATTATGGCGGAGAAGGTCGGACATAAAGCTTTGTATCTTTCAGGTGGTGGTGTCGCCGCCTGTTCATTTGGCACGCCTGATTTAGGCATCACTACACTAAAAGATGTTTTAGAAGATGCCTACAGAATTACCGATGCCAGCACCCTACCCTTACTGGTTGATGTGGATACAGGATGGGGTGGCACATTCAATATTGCGCGTTGTACCCGTGAGATGATTCGCGCTGGCGTGGCAGGTTTTCATATTGAAGATCAAATTATGCAAAAGCGTTGTGGGCATCGCCCCAATAAAGCCATCATCTCAAAACTAGAAATGGTTGATCGGGTAAAGTCAGCGGTTGATGCACGTACTGACGATGATTTCGTGATTATGGCGCGTACCGATGCGCTGGCCGTTGAAGGCATGGAATCTGCCATTGAACGAGGTATTGCTTGTGTTGAAGCAGGCGCGGATATGATCTTCCCTGAAGCGATGACCGAGCTTTCGCAATACAAAGAATTTGTTAATGCAGTGGGTGTACCTGTTCTGGCAAATATTACTGAATTTGGTGCAACCCCTCTTTTTACAACGGAAGAACTCGCTTCTGTTGGTGTTGATTTGGCGTTATATCCTTTGAGTGCTTTTCGCGCAATGAGTAAAGCCGCACTCAATGTTTATCAACATCTTTTAGATGATGGCACACAACAAGCCGTTGTCGATACCATGCAAACGCGCATGGAACTTTATGACTTTTTGGGTTATCACGAATACGAACAAAAATTAGATCAGTTATTTAATGAGGATGAAAAATGACTAATGCTACCTCCCAAGCTGCCTTTAAACCCAAAAAATCAGTAGCACTCTCTGGCACAACTGCAGGCAATACTGCAATTTGTACTGTCGGCATAACAGGTGATGATTTACATTATCGTGGCTATGATATTTTAGAGTTTGCCGAGCAAGCTGAATTTGAAGAAATTGCGCATTTAATTGTACATGGCGCATTACCTAATCGAGCAGAATTAGATGCTTACAAGACCAAGCTACAGTCAATGCGTGATTTACCTGATGCGGTAAAAACAGCACTAGAACAAATACCAAAATCAGCACATCCGATGGATGTCATGCGCACAGGCTGTTCTATTTTAGGCTGTTTAGAAACAGAAGATGATGCGCATCCAGCAGATGAAGCGCGTAATATTATTGATCGCCTCATGGCATCTTTTGGTTCTATGCTAGTTTATTGGTATCACTTTAGTCACAACAACAAACGCATAGCATTACAAACTGATGATGATTCAATTGGTGGGCATTTTCTACATTTGCTACACGGTGAAAAACCCAAAGAATCGTGGGTAAAAGCCATGCACGTTTCACTCATTTTATATGCAGAGCATGAATTTAATGCTTCAACCTTTGCCGCACGTGTTATTGCAGGCACTGAATCAGATATGCACTCCTGCATTACCGGTGGTATTGGCGCATTACGCGGGCCAAAACACGGTGGAGCCAATGAAGCTGCCTTTAAAATTCAGCAACGTTACCAATCTGCAGATGAAGCAGAAGCTGATATTCGTGAACGCGTCGCACGCAAAGAAATCATTATTGGTTTTGGACACCCTGTTTACACCAAGGGCGACCCACGTAATGTTGTCATCAAAAAAGTGGCTAAAAGACTATCTGAAGAGAATGGAAATACCTTGGTGTATGATGTTGCTGAGCGTATTGAAACGACAATGTGGGATATGAAAAATATGTTTCCAAATTTAGATTGGTTTTCTGCCGTATCGTATAACCAAATGGGCGTACCCACTGATATGTTTACACCTTTATTTATCATCGCTCGTACCAGTGGTTGGGGGGCGCACGTGATAGAACAACGTGAAGATGGAAAAATCATTCGCCCTTCTGCTAATTACACAGGTCCTGAAAATCTAGAATTTATTCCATTATCGGAACGGTGTTAATGGTGCTTTATGAATAATTCAGTAAACACAAAATACCGTAAGCCCTTAGCTAACACTAATCTTGATTATTTTGATACACAAGAAGCTATCGACGATATTCAGCAAGGGGCTTATCGCAAACTGCCCTACACCTCTCGTATTTTAGCAGAGCAATTAGTACGTCGTTGCAAGCCTGAAGCGTTGACTGATGCTTTAAAACAATTAATCGAAAATAAACAAGATCTAGACTTCCCTTGGTATCCTGCTCGTGTAGTTTGTCATGATATTTTAGGTCAAACTGCTTTGGTTGATTTGGCTGGTTTGCGTGATGCCATTGCAGATCAAGGCGGAGATCCGTCTAAGGTTAACCCTGTTGTACCTACTCAACTCATTGTTGATCATTCATTAGCGGTGGAAGCTGCGGGTTTTGACCCCGATGCCTTTGAGAAGAATCGTGCCATTGAAGATAGACGCAATAAAGATAGGTTTGAATTTATTGAATGGTGTAAAACAGCCTTTAAGAATGTCGATGTAATACCTGCTGGCAACGGCATTATGCACCAAATAAATTTAGAGAAAATGTCACCTGTTATCCAAGCGCGGGATGGCATTGCCTTCCCTGATACCTGCGTGGGAACTGATTCACACACCCCGCACATTGATGCTTTGGGCGTTATGGCAATCGGCGTGGGTGGTTTAGAAGCTGAAACCGTTATGCTGGGCTTGCCCTCAATGATGCGTTTACCAAATATTATTGGTGTCAGACTAACTGGACAACGCCAAGAAGGAATCACAGCAACCGATATTGTTTTAGCCATCACTGAATTTTTACGAGAGCAAAAAGTAGTGTCATCCTATCTTGAGTTTTTGGGTGAAGGCACGAAAAATTTAACCATTGGAGACCGTGCAACCATCTCAAATATGACACCAGAATACGGCGCATCTGCTGGTTTATTTTATATTGATACGCAAACCATTGATTATTTAAAACTCACAGGGCGTGAGCCAGAACAAATAGCCTTAGTTGAGCAATAT
>Ga0256840_1004132_pt1 | contig 11114 bp, 9 predicted proteins | sample 355202metaG_FD_185969 | JGI IMG/M metagenome (GOLD analysis project Ga0256840, IMG submission 185969) | Hydrothermal vent microbial communities from Mid Atlantic Ridge, Atlantic Ocean - 355-202 | ecosystem: Environmental > Aquatic > Marine > Hydrothermal vents | place: Atlantic Ocean: Mid...
CATCTTAATTAACTTACAAGTATTTTATGAGTAATTATCATATAATTATGCTGCTTTTACCGTTATCATTGATGATTAAGAAAAAGCTTCCTTCTACAAGACCTGGTGTTTTTTCTCGCCACAAGGCATACATCTGGTATGTTGAGATTTTGAAAAAATTCCTTGGAAGGATTTTTTCAATGTCAGCAAATATCAATCAGAAAAACTCGCCAAACCACTCTTTCATCCGCCGTGTAACACGCTCAAATACGTTCTTTTCTCCTATCTTGAAGTTCTGCGCTTTCGTGTTCATGCTGCCATATTTGACCAAGCCAACTCCGGTCGCATAAATGGGCGAGTTCACAACATCGGTCAGACCACCAATATTCAAAGGATTACCGCGTCGTACCGGAAGATTAAAAATCTGCTCTGCCAATTCTGGCATCCCGGGCAAAATTGCACTCCCACCGGTAATCACGATCCCCGATGCGATTAAATCTCCATAACCACTCTTGGTAATTTCCCGATTGACCAGTGAAAAAATTTCTTCGACCCGTGGTTCCAGAATTTCTGCCAATAATTGTCGTGATAGAATCCGTGCTTCACGACCACCAACAGATGGAACCTCGATGGTTTCATCTTTACCGACCATAGAAGTCAAACAGCAACCGTATGCCTGTTTGATCTTCTCCGCTTCTGCCATGGGGGTTCGTAAGCCTACAGCAATATCGTTCGTTAAATGATCACCGCCGATCGACAGAACCGAGGTGTGTTTGATTGCCCCTTCCGAAAAAATCGCGATGTCGGCTGTTCCACCCCCGATATCGACCAACGCAACACCCAGATCTTTTTCATCCGATGACAGAACTGCTTCACTGCTGGCGAGTTGCTCCAGAACAATATCCGCAACGTCAGTTCCCGCCCGATTACAACTCTTGATAATATTCTGGGCACTGGCAACCGCTCCAGTAACGATATGAACTTTTGCCTCCAGACGCACGCCACTCATTCCCAGCGGTTCACGGATGCCGTCCTGATCATCGATGATAAATTCTTGGGGTAAAATATGCATAACCTCACGATCCATTGGAATCGCTATCGCCTTGGCCGCATCGATCACTCGCTGCAAGTCTTCACTGGTGACCTCGCGGTTTTTGATTGCAATCACCCCCTGTGAATTCAACCCTTTGATATGGCCACCGGCAATTCCGGCAAAAACTGATTTGATTTCGCAACCGGCCATCAATTCGGCTTCACGAATGGCCTTTTGTATTGCCGCAACAGTGCTTTCGATATTGATGACAACACCCTTGCGCAGCCCTTTTGAAGGGCTCGTCCCAATACCGACAACCTCCAAACCCTCCTCGGTCATATTACCAACAATACAGCAGATTTTTGTGGTACCGATATCGAGTCCAACAATTAAATTTTCTGATCTTTTACTCATGACACCCCCTTGGTATCAGCCTTTGGCCAGTTGTTTAAGTCTTTCAATTCGCACAATTACTTTTTCGTCAACATTCAGATCAATATAATCGAGCATCTGCAATTTTGGTTGCAGCTGGGTATAAATTCGTTCCAATCGATCCAGCTTCCGGCTATAATCAGCATAGCCCAGCTTCACCTTGACCCCACCTTCCAGGGTGTAAAGTGACAACCCCACCCGTGGTTCAAAATGGACTTCAGAGACTTGGTCGAGGCTGAATAATTTGCGTTGTTTCAAGTCTGCTAACAACCCGACAATCTGCCGCAGTTGCTGTGCATACTCGGCATCGTGTCTCTGTGCTTTAGTGTAATCAAACCCGGTAATAATTGGATAATCCAGACGGTCTGCAGCACCGAGCACCTTAAATATTTGTCCCTGACTATCCAGATAATAGAGATAACCCAAATTGATAATCGCAACGGGTTGCCGCTCTTCCAGATTAATCAGTAACTGACTGGGGAATATTCGCTGTACGTGCGCACTTTGCACCCAAGGATTCTCTGCAATTTTGCGCCCAATCAAACCAAGATCCAGATTGAACGTGTTGACTCCCGTTTGGATATCAGAAAGAGCCACCACCTGATTCTTGTTGAGGCGATGATTCCCTTGTACAGCAACCTGTTCAACTCGAAACAGATCAGAGGCCAACAACAGTTGCGTAACAAAAAAACCTCCAACAACAATCAAAACCGCACTGAAAACAGTCACCCCGATACGCAGCATTCGATGCAATGACTTCCGCCAGTTTATCGGCTTCTTTTTTTTCTTAAGCCGATTCTGACGCATCTTTTTAGTCATTTTCCGATTTTTTTTCAGATCACGCATACTTGCTCTCTTATTTGTCCAAATCGGCATCAAGTAATATTTGCTCAACCAGCTGCGGGAAATCGATCCCGGCGGCCTGCGCTGCTTTCGGCAACAGACTGGTTTCTGTCATCCCCGGGATCGTATTCACTTCAATGCAATAAAATTCCCGCTTACGGAACATGAAATCAACCCGGGCGGCACCTCGACAGCCAAGAATACGGCAAGCTTTAACTGCCGCTTGTTGCACCCTCTGATAGATGTCTGCATCGATTGGAGCCGGCAACAGATATTCTGTATCACCAGAATTATATTTTGCTTGATAATCATAAAACCCACTTTTCGGGACAATTTTAATGACCGGTAACGCCTTACCGTTTAATACCGAAACAGTTAACTCGGAACCGTCAATAAAATCTTCAAGCAGAACTGTTCCATCAAGGGTGGCAGCCAGATCCACGCCTGAGCGTAAATCTTGGCTATTTTTCGCAATCGTGATACCAATGGTTGACCCTTCACGTGAGGGCTTAACCACCAGGGGTAAATGGTGACAACGCTTAAGCAGATCAGCCACTGAGTCACCAGGTCGCATAAAATCAAATCTGGGTGTTGGTAATTCATGGTAGCACAGCAACTGCTTGGTCACGACCTTATCGATCGCCACGCTGGAGGCCAGCACGCCGCTACCGGTATAGGGAATCTGCATCATCTCCAGTAACCCCTGGACGCGACCGTCCTCGCCAAAACGACCATGGAGAGCAATAAAAGCAACCTCGATAGCCGCTTTTTCCAATTGTTGCGGCAGATCATAGTGAACATCTATTCCAACAGCATCGTAACCGAGTTGTTGTAAGGCTCGCAGAGAAGCAGTTCCGGTTTTCAAAGATATTTCCCGTTCTGCTGACATTCCCCCCAGCAAAACTCCAATTTTCTTTGTAGACAGCTCTTTTTGCGAGAAAAAAATCATCCCTGAATAGCTTTCTTTTGCAGTTTTTCTGCTAACAAATGACAAACCTGATTGACATTACCTGCCCCCAGCGTCACCACCATATCGCCCGGCTCAACAATTTCAGCAACATAATCACTCACCTCTTCCAAGCTGGCCAGGTAGGTCACTGCTTTATGACCATGCTCAACAATTCCCTGCGCCAATGCCTCACCAGTTGCCCCTTCCAGCGGTTCTTCTCCCGCAGCATAAACATCCGTCACAACCAAATGATCCGCCTGATAAAACGCGGTTAAAAAATCCTCGAATAATGCTGCTGTTCGCGTGTAGCGATGGGGTTGAAAAACTGCAATAACCCGTTTATTCCAACCACTTTTTGCTGCTCCAAGTGTAGCTTTGATCTCAGCTGGATGGTGACCATAATCATCAACAATCATGATATTGTCGATTTCGTCCCGCAATTCAAACCGGCGCTGCAGGCCACCAAAATTTCGGAACCCGCCAATGATTGTCTGGAATGGAATCTCTAACTCATGGGCAACAGCAATCACTGACAGAGCATTCAATACATTGTGTCGACCGGGCATCCGGAAAGAGATTCTCCCCATTTCCTCACCCTGGTAAAAAGCGCTGAAGCTGGTTCGCCCCTGACGATGTTGAATGTCCTCAGCATAAAAATCGGCCTGACTGGTAAAACCGTAGGTAATATAGCGTTTTTTAACCTGGGGAAGAATATCCTGAATATTCGAATCTTCCAGACAGAGAACAGCACGCCCATAAAAAGGAACCTTGTTAATGAAATCGATAAAAATCTGCTTGATTTCCTCAATTCCCGAATAAAAATCAAGGTGGTCTGCATCGATATTGGTCACGACAGCAATGGTAGGCGCCAGATGCATAAAAGAGCCGTCCGACTCATCCGCTTCGGCAACCAAAAACTTACCCCGACCCAACTTGGCATTAGAGCCAAAGGCATCTAACTTTCCACCAATAACCGCCGTGGGATCGATCCCGGCATGGTGCAATACTACCGACATCATACTTGTTGTTGTGGTTTTTCCATGCGTCCCGGCGATGGCGATGCCATATTTCATCCGCATCAGTTCTGCCAGCATCTCCGCCCGGGGTATCACCGCAATATGTTGACGTAATGCTTCAATAACCTCGGGATTATCCCCTTTTACTGCGGTTGAGGTCACAACCACATCAACTTCTATAATATTTTCAGCGTGATGGCCGATGACAATTTCGCCACCAAGCTCAGCCAGTCTACGGGTAGTATCCGACTCGCGCAGATCTGAGCCAGAAACCCGGTAATCGAGGTTCAGCAACAACTCGGCAATTCCACTCATGCCGATTCCGCCGATTCCGACAAAGTGGATTTTTTTGATCCGTCCGTACATTTATATTCCCTCCACCAACGGTATCCCGAGCAAACGGCGACACTCGTTCAATATCCGTTCCGCAGCACCTGGAAAATTAAGTTGTCGTCCCTGTTCAGCCATCCGTTGCAACGTTTGCCGATCTGCCAATAAATTTTTCACCAATAGCGCCAGAGATTCGGGAACTAATTCATTTTGTGGCAATAATATTGCCGCACCAACAGCTTCCAGCGCCTTTGCATTAGCTGTCTGGTGATCTCCCGCAGCAGATGGGAACGGAATCAATATCGCTGCTCGACCACAGGCTGCCAATTCTGCCAGAGTCGTCGCTCCAGCACGGCATATAACCAAACTCGCCTGACGATAAGCATTGGCCATATCATCAATGAAAGGAACCACTTGCTCAGGATCAAACCCTGCGTCACGATAACCCTGCTGTACTTCCAGGAAATCTTCTTCGCCACTTTGATGGAGAATTTCCGGTCGATGTTCCCACCCTTTCAGAAATGGGAGCATTTCAATCACCGCACGATTAATCGCCCTGGCTCCCCGACTGCCACCAAAAATCAATAACTTCCCGTGCTGTGGTATTTTTTCTGCAACTGATTCCAGACCTTGTCTTAATGGATTGCCAGTAACGACGGTTTTACTCCGCTTGAACCCACTGCCAGTTTCTGGAAATGAGAGACAGATTAATTTTGCCCACTTCCCGAGCAGTCTATTGCTTAAACCGGGAATCGCATTCTGCTCATGGATCAGGTAGGGAACACCAGTCATTTTGGCTATTAGCAAGACCGGAACCGAGGCATACCCGCCCACGCCAATAACTAAATCGGGTTTAAAATTACGCAATATTATCTTTGCCTGGATAAGACTCTTAATTAGTTTTGGCACTAATTCAACCTTGCCACGCCAGCCACGACCCACAACTCCAACCATATCCACCGTCGCCAAAGGGAGTCCCAATTTAGGGAGCAGGCGCTGTTCTAATCCTCGCCTGGTTCCAACAAATAGTACCGCTGCCGTTTCCTCTTGCTTAAGCAGACGTTGAGCTAATGCTACGGCCGGGAAAAGATGTCCTCCGGTTCCGCCACCGGCGAGCATCAGCCTCATTTTGTCGACCCCGGAGACGTTGAGATATTCAATAAGATTCCGACAGCAATCAGACTCACAACCAGACTGGTACCGCCATAAGAGATAAAAGGCAAAGCCAACCCCTTGGTCGGCAATAACCCCATACAGACTGCCAGATTCACAAATGCTTCCAGTCCCAGCAAGATACTCAAACCAAAGGCCAGATTTCGCCCAAAGGGATCCTGACAATGTAACGCAATGCGGATACCAGAAAGAACCAGCAACAGAAACAGAGCCGCAATGATCAGCGTTCCCACTAAACCAAGTTCTTCACCAATAACCGAAAAAATAAAATCGGTATGAGCCTCTGGCAGATAGAATAATTTCTGCTCACCTATCCCCAACCCTTGCCCCAGCACGCCACCTTTACCAAAAGCAACTAAACTTTGAATAATCTGGAATCCGGTATCAAAAGGATCGTCCCAGGGATCAAGAAAAGCCATGATCCGGCGGCGGCGATAATCGACCTGCATAATGAGAAAATAAACTATTGGTAGTGACATCAAAAGTGTCGGCAGAATATAGCGCCAACGGACTCCAGCAACAATCAACATCGACAGAGCAACCCCGGAAATAATCATGGCACTACCTAGATCTGGCTGTTTCAGCAACATCCCGAGTAACAAACCAAGGACGATCATATAAGGAAAATAGCCCTTAAGAAAAGACCGGACTTTCTCCCTTTTGCGCGTCAGTGAATGAGCCAGATAAAGCACCAGTGTCAACTTGACCAGCTCTGCCGGTTGTACCGTCAACCCGAGTAAATGCAACCAGCGCATCGCTCCACCAACCCGGACACCGAAACCGGGGACAAACAGCAATGCGAGCAGGGCGATACTACCAAGAAGAGCAATAACAGCCAATTTTCGCCAGTTCTTGTAGTTAAAATAGGTTGTGACTGCCATCAATACAAATCCAACCAGAGTATAAAGGAGTTGTCTTTTTAAAAAATAAAAACCATCTTGAAACCGTTCTGCCGCCATAATGGCCGATGATGAATAGACCATCACTACGCCAATACAGGTCAAAGAAATGGTCAACAACAGGAGACTGGTGTCAACATCACGCCGGAATGTCATGAGGAGCCCCTCTCTCCCGGAAGCTGTTGTACCAGGTGCTCAAACTCATCCCCTCGTTCCTGATAGTTGGTGAACATGTCAAAACTGGAGCAAGCTGGAGAGAGTAACACCGTCCCATCAGGGACAGTGATTTCATAGGCCTGTTGAACCGCCGATTCCAATCCCACTGCCAAGCGAATTTCACAACTTCCTGACAGTTCTGCAGCCATTTTCTGTGCAGCTTCGCCAATCAGAATCAGATGTGCAACCTTCTGCTCCAACAATGGTCGAAGGGGGGCATAATCGCCACCTTTATCTTTTCCACCAGCAATCAGAGTCACACCAGGGGACAAACCAGCAAGACTTTTCATCACGCTGCCTACATTGGTTCCCTTTGAATCGTTATACCAATTTACCCCATTGAGTTGCCGCACCAGCTGCATCCGATGTTCAAGCCCGCTAAAGGAACAAACCGCTTTCCATGCCAGTTCCGCTGGACATCCCTGCAGCAGCGCAGGAATCATCGCAGCCATAGCATTTTCAATATTATGTTCGCCGGTTAGTTGTAACTCTGATAGGGGAAGATGGACATCGGCTCCAGCCCAATTCCAAATCAGCTTATCTCCCAGTCTGACCATTCCTTCAACCAACCGACCCCGGGCAGAGAACCAGACTAGCGTTGCAGCAAGATCAGTCGTCAGCCGGCAGATTTCCAAATCATCTGCATTCAAAACAACAAAATCGGCAGCTGCCGTCATATTATGGAACAGCCTCAATTTTGCCTGATAATAACTCTGTAGATCAGAGTATCGATCAAGATGATCGGGACTTAAATTGAGGAGTAAACCAATCGCCGGATGAAACTGATCAATGGTTTCCAATTGAAATGAAGATAACTCAACAACCACACCATCAAGCTCGGCAGAACATGCTTCAATCAAGGGTGTTCCTAAATTTCCTCCAACGAATATTTTTTTATTCCAAGCCTGCATAATTTTGCCGATCAGGCTGGTAACAGTTGATTTACCATTCGTACCGGTCACACCAATGATCGGCACATTGATTTCCCGAGCGGCTATCTCAATCTCTCCAAGCAGTGGAATCCCACAGGAAGCTGCCCGACGTAATGGTTCACAATCAAGAGAAACTCCGGGACTTACGGCAATCAGGTCAGCTTGCTCGAACAGATCCAGACGATGACCACCCAGATCGAACCGCACCGGTAACCCGGCAAGAGAATCAAGACCTGCGATCTTCTCCGCGTCGCGCAGATCGGATAAAGCAACCGTTGCGCCCTGCTCAACCAAATAGCGCACCAGAGCCTGGCCACTCAGACCGGCTCCGATAACCACAACACGTTTGTTTTTAAAGTCGAACTTCATCGCAACTTCAATGTTGAAAGAGCAATTAGTGCCAGCACAATGCTGATAATCCAGAAACGGACGATAATTTTTGGCTCTGCCCACCCCTTTAATTCAAAATGATGATGAATCGGTGCCATCCGGAAAACCCGCCGCCCCCAGTAACGGAATGAGATCACTTGAACGATAACCGAAAGAGCTTCAATCACAAAAATTCCACCGACAATCACCAACACAAATTCATTTTTGGTGATGACAGCAATAGTTCCTAGCGCCCCACCAAGAGACAAACTGCCGACATCTCCCATAAAAACCTGGGCGGGATAACTGTTAAACCACAAAAAGCCGAGACCAGCTCCCACCATTGCTCCACAAAGAATCGTCAGCTCCCCCGCACCCTGGACACCAGTAATCTGCAAGTAACTGGAAAGTTTCGCGTTTCCTACCAGATAAGCCAGCAATAGAAAAGTAGCAGCAGCAATAATCATCGGCCCGATTGCCAGGCCGTCAAGGCCATCAGTCAAATTCACCGCATTACTGGCTCCAACCATCACCAGAACAGCAAAGGGAATATAGAAAACCCCTAAATCAGGATTGACATTCTTGAAAAACGGGAGGCTCAGATGGGTATCAAAATGGCCACTGAAGTAAAGTAATAGAGATGCAATCAGGGCGATCAAGATCTGCCAGAACATTTTCTGACGAGCAGATATTCCATCACTATTTTTTCGGATAACTTTTAAATAATCATCAATAAAACCGACAACACCATAACCTGTTGTAACCAACAACGTGACCCAAATATAGATATTTGTCAGATCAGTCCAGAGGAGTGTCGGGATGACAATCGCAAATAAAATCAACGCTCCCCCCATGGTCGGGGTTCCCTCTTTGACAAAATGGGATTCAGGTCCAACCTTGCGGATCGTCTGACCAATCTGCATCCGCTGTAATGTTGCGATCATCCAGGGACCAAGAATAAATGAAATCAACAGTGCGGTAATGGTTGCATAGATAGTACGGAAAGTGATGTAGCGAAAAACATACAGCACTGAATATTCCGTATGGAGAGGATATAAGAGGTGATATAGCACCCGTTAGTTTCCTTTCTTCCCATTTGCAGGGGTATCAACCGTTGTTTTCAAAGCTTCTGCTACTTGCTCCAAATGGACGCCTCGCGACCCTTTCAAAAGAATTTTATCACCGGAGTGTTGTTGCTCGTGTAGATATTTAATTGCTGCAGCCGCATCTGCAACTGCTGTCATTTGAGCTGGCTGCATACCAGCAGCCTCTGCCCCTCGACAAAGATCAGCAGAAAACTGGCCAACTCCAATCAACAAATCAACAACTTTTGCAGCCTTGGCACCCAATTCTTCATGTAACCGTACAGAATTGACTCCCAATTCGAGCATATCACCCAATACGGCAACCCGCCGCCCCGATCCCGATAATGACAACAGTGCGTCAAGTGCCACACAGGCAGAAAGTGGATTGGAATTATAACTATCGTCAAGCAGTAGACCACCACAAGGGAGGGGGAAAAGATCCATCCGCCCCTGAATCGTAATAAATCGAGTCAATCCAACAACAATTTTTTCTGCCGGAACATGAATTTCCATTGCTGCTGCAGCGGCAGCCAAAGCATTGAATACATTGTGTCGACCAGGAAGGCTCAATTGAACTGGATAGCGTTGTCCTGCCAATATAAGGTCAAAACTAACCCCTTTATCTTTATCCATAAGTGATTCAGCACGAACGTCAGCTTGTTCCGACAACCCATAAGTCAACTTCTTAACCCCATTAGCTACCGGCAATTGCGCAACTCTGTAATCATCAAGATTAATAATTGCAGTTCCCCCCTGCAATCCGGCAAAAAGCTCACCTTTTGCCCTGGAAACACCATCTAAACCCTGCAAGGTTTCTAAATGAGCCTCACCAATATTGGTGACAACACCAATTGTTGGCTGAGCAATTTCGGTCAAACGCTCTATTTCTCCAAGGGCACTGGTTCCCATTTCAAGAACTGCCCACTGATGTTTTTGTTCCAACCGAAATAAGGTTAACGGCAACCCGATCAGATTATTGAAGTTTCCAGCGGTTTTCAGCCCTGGAGCAACTTGCTCAAGAATTGTCGCCAGCATTTCTTTGGTGGTGGTTTTTCCAGCTGAGCCGGTAATCGCCACCAACGGTCCATTGAGCTGTAAACGGTAAGTGGCGGCAATATCTCCAAGCGCCCGCAGGGTATTAGAAACTCGCACAACCGGGACGCTCAAGCCAGAAGTGACCTCTTCACTCAAGCAAGCAGCGGCACCATTTTTTACTGCCTGACCAAGATAATCGTGCCCATCAAAGTGTTCACCGCGCAGGGGAACAAACAGCGTGCCAGGACTCAGGTTGCGACTATCAGTGGAGATTCCACTGAGTTGACAATTGACTTTTCTCCCGGAAAAATCACCATCAACAATTCTGGCAATCCGCTCCAGATCAAACATGGTGATCCGTCCCTATCCATGTCTTTATTGATTTATTATTCAGCACCCGATAAAGCTCTTCACGATCGTCAAAATGGATTTTTTCCGTTCCCAGGATCTGATAATCCTCGTGCCCCTTGCCTGTAACCAGCAACAGATCACCCGCTTTTGTCAGATGAGCGGCAAACTCAATAGCACTCCGACGATCCGGGATAACGATAAACCCCTCTTCCTCCCCTACTGCCTCGGTCTCACTCAACTCTTTACCACCAGCATTCACCGCCCCGGCGCGAATCTGCTCAAGAATTGCCAGCGGATCTTCCGTACGCGGGTTGTCCGAAGTCAATATTGCCAAGTCGGAATAGTGGATTGCTATCGCCCCCATAACAGACCGCTTACCCTGATCACGATCTCCGCCGCAACCGAAAACGGTCACCAGCCTGCGAGACTCGAGTTTCGTAAGCGTCTTTAACACCTGCTCCAGAGCATCACT
>Ga0256840_1004133_pt1 | contig 11113 bp, 8 predicted proteins | sample 355202metaG_FD_185969 | JGI IMG/M metagenome (GOLD analysis project Ga0256840, IMG submission 185969) | Hydrothermal vent microbial communities from Mid Atlantic Ridge, Atlantic Ocean - 355-202 | ecosystem: Environmental > Aquatic > Marine > Hydrothermal vents | place: Atlantic Ocean: Mid...
TTATAATTGTACCACTTAACCACTTTATAATCAACTTTTTACTAGAATAGATAAAAATTATTACAAGGTCTTAGAATTGAAAGATATGGAAAAGCAGATAAAAGCTTGTGAATCTTTAAAAGAGTTAGAGTCTTTGAGAGTTTCTATGTTTGGTAAGAAGGGTTATTTTGCAGGACAATTTGCAAAGATGAAGACTGTACCAAATGAAGAGAAGAAAGAGTTTGCACAAAAATTAAATACAGATAAAGAGAGTTTTTTAAACCTACTAAATGACAAAAAACTCATCTTAGAATCAGAAGCTATAGCTTATGAGATGAAAAAAGATGGAGTTGATGTTACACTATTTAATTCAACAAGTGAAGCAGGAGCACTGCATCCTGTTATGGATACTATGGATAAAATCATTGAGTATTTTGTAGGCATGAACTTTTCTATAGAAGAGGGTCCTTTAGTGGAAGATGATTTTCATAACTTTGAAGCATTAAACCTTCCAAAGTACCACCCTGCTCGTGATATGCAAGATACTTTCTATTTTGAAGATAGTATGCTTTTAAGAACTCATACAAGTCCAGTTCAGATACGAACAATGCTAAAAGAGAAACCTCCTATTCGCATGATTTGTCCAGGGGCTGTTTTTAGAAGAGATTATGACTTGACACATACTCCTATGTTTCATCAGGTTGAAGGTCTTGTTGTTGGAAAAAGTGGTGAGGTTTCATTTGCCAATCTAAAGTATATATTAGAAGATTTTCTAAAGTATATGTTTGGTGAAGTTGAAGTTCGTTTTCGTCCTAGCTTTTTCCCGTTTACAGAACCAAGTACTGAGGTAGATATAAGCTGTATTTTTTGTAAAGGTGATGGTTGTAGAGTGTGTTCACATACTGGCTGGCTGGAAGTTTTAGGAAGTGGATATGTAGATGAAAATGTTTTTAAAGCAGTTGGCTATGAAGATGTTAGTGGTTATGCATTTGGGCTTGGAGTGGAGCGATTTGCAATGCTTCTTCATAAGATTCCAGATTTACGCTCACTATTTGAGGGAGATTTAAGACTATTGGAGCAATTTAGATGATATTAACAAGAACATGGTTAAACGAGTGGATAGACCTAAAAAATATAACAAGTGAAGATATATGTAGTACGCTAAATGCGATAGGTCTTGAAGTTGATAGTTTAAAAAAGATAAGAATTCCAAAAAACATAGTAGTTGGAAAAGTTCTCACGTGCAAAAAGCATCCTGATGCAGACAAGCTAAATGTTTGTGAAGTTGATATTGGTGGAGAAGTTAAGCAGATTATTTGTGGAGCCAAAAATGTAAAAGCAGGTCTACATGTAGTAGTTTCAAAAGTTGGAGCAATTTTACCAAATGGTATGGAGATTAAAGAGGCAAAACTTCGTGGGCTTGACTCAAGTGGTATGATATGCTCATCAGAGGAGATTGGTCTTCCAAAGATGGGTGATGGCATCATGGTGTTAGATGAGAGTATTGGCAAACTTGTTTTAGGAAAAGAGTTTAGCGAGTATGAATTGGTCAATGATGATGTTATTGAGATTGAACTCACTGCAAACAGAGGCGATTGTCTCAGTATTCACGGTGTTGCAAGAGATTTGAGTGTACCATACGATCTTGATGTCTCTACATTTAAAAGTGAAGATGATGAGAAGCAACTCGGTATAGGAAGAGCTTTGAGTCTCTCTTCACATGATAGTGTAGATGCCTCTTTGCTTTATAGGGTTTATGATCAAGAGGAAGTTAAAAGTTCATTTTTAATAGACCTTCGTTTAGCATTTGCAGATATATACAAACCTACAGAACTTGAAAGAGTTGTTGAGTATGCCACTTATACAACAGGAGTTCTTCTAAGAACCTACTCTCATGAATGTTTTGCAGATAGTAGTGGAAAAGCAACTGTAAATATAAAAAAGCATACAAATAATTTAGATGCAGTTTTTACGAAAAATTCACAAATTGCTTCAATTGTCGGTGTTTCTCAAAAGGAAGATAAAAAAGCAACAAATGAGACAAAAAGAGTAATCCTTGAAGCAAACTATACTTCGCCAGAGATAATCTCAATTAATAGTGCAAATAAAAAATTAGATGCAGATAGACACCTATATAGATCTTCTCGTGGAAGTGAGCCAAATTTAGATTTTGGTATGGATTATTTGATTGAATTATTGAAAAAATATTCAAAAATAATGCTATATGCAGGAAGTCAGCAAGTGATTCAAGATATAGATGAAGTAAGAATTCCTGTAGATTTAGACAAACTAGCAGATATCATTGGTGAAGAGATACCAAAAGATAGAGTTATTCAGATATTGAAACGCTTAGGATTTCAAGTTATTTTTAAAAGTGAGCAGAGCGTTTTAAATATTAGTGTTCCTCAGCATCGTCATGACATTGTAAATATACAAGATGTTTGTGAAGAGATTGTGCGTATAGTTGGGATTGACAACATAACTTCTAAACCACTTGTTTTTGCAGAGTCAGATAAAATGAATACCTCCTATCATGATTTTCAAAAAAGAAAGATGTATAGACACAGAGCTGTTGGTGTTGGTTTTTTTGAGACATTACATTTTATTTTTGACCATAGAGAGAGGCTTGAAAAATATGATTTAACTACCATATATAAAAAAAGAGAAATTTCAAATCCTATTACTAATGAGTTAAATACTCTTCGCACATCATTGATTCCAAACCTTTTGGAGTCAGTTAGTAGAAATGTTAAATTTGGTAAAAAATCTATTAAACTTTTTGAAGTAGGTACAGTATTTGATAAGAGTCGCGATGAGAGTACAAAAATAGCTTTTGTATCGAGTGGAGAGGTTGAGTTACAGAAAGTATCAAACCATGGAAAGCCAGATGTAGTAGATTTTTTTAAATTTGCAGAAAATATTAGTAAAGTTGTAGGAAGTTTTGAACTTAGTAGCTCTACATGTAGAGGGTTGTTGAGTAGCCCATATGAGTATGCAAGAGTTATACAAAATGGTCAAGATATTGGATATATATCGAGAGTTCATCTTAACATTGAAAAAGATTTAGATTTGAACCGTACATATATATGTGAGCTAGAGATGAGTGAGTTACCCTACGAAAGAAAAGAGGCAAAGGCATACTCTAAGTTTCCTGAAAGTGTGAGAGATATAAGCCTTATGGTTGCAAAAGATATGCGATTTAGTGAACTTAAAAAGTATATTGAGTCCATTGCTCCAAAGGAGATGACAAAACTGTATCCAATTGATTTATATAAAGATGAGTCACTTGGGGAATTTAATAGTTTAACTGTTAAGTTTCATTTCCAGTCTGAATATAAAACATTTGAAGATGATGAGGTATCGAATATGATAGAGAGTATATTGAGTTCTATCAAAGATAAATTTGGTATAACTTTAAGATGAGTTTTTTAAAAGTATCTCCAAAAGGAGAGTTTGTATTCGAGACTGATAAAATTGCAAGTGATAAGTCAATATCACATAGATGTGCAATTTTTTCACTTTTAAGTGATAAGCCATCATATATAAAAAATTTTTTAAATGCTGAAGATACTCTTTGTACTTTGAATATAGCTGAATCACTTGGGGCTAAAGTTGAGCGAAATGGAGATTTGTTAACCATACTTCCACCAAAAGAACTAAAGGAGCCAGCGCAAATTTTAGATTGTGGTAATTCAGGAACAGCAATTAGATTGCTAATGGGTTTTTTATCTTCAATTGATGGATTTTTTGTGCTACATGGGGATAAGTACTTGGCAAGTCGTCCTATGAAAAGAGTAGCAAATCCACTAAGAGAAATTGGAGCTATTATAGATGGTAGAGATGGTGGAGAGTTAGCACCTATAAGCATAAGAGGTGCCAAGATGGAGGCATTTTGTTATGATAGCCCAATTGCATCAGCACAAGTAAAGAGTGCGATGATTTTAGCAGGTCTTAGAGCTAAGGGTGTCTCAACTTTGAGTGAGCCAACTTTGAGTCGTGACCATACAGAAAAAATGTTAAGAGGTATGGGAGTTGATATAAAATCAGAAGGCACAAAAGTCACTTTAACTCCTATGGACAAGCCACTAAAACCACTAGATATAACAGTACCAAATGATCCTTCAAGTGGTTTTTTCTTTGCTGTAGCAGCTGCTATTACACCAAATTCAAAAGTAACTCTTAAAAATATGCTTTTAAATCCTACAAGAGTTGAAGCCTACAAGGTTCTTCAAAAGATGGGCACAAAGGTTGAGTTTATAGAAAAAGAAAATATATATGATAGCATGGGTGATATCGTGATTGAATATGCTCCACTAAAAGGTGTTATTGTTGAAGAAAATATAGCTTGGCTTATAGATGAACTTCCTGCACTTAGTATCGCGTTTGCTTGTGCAGATGGGAAAAGCATAGTAAAAAATGCGAAAGAGCTTCGGGTTAAAGAGAGTGATAGAATCTCAAGTGTAGTAACAAACCTTCAAAAATGTACTCTACATGTAGAGGAGTTTGAGGATGGCTATGAAGTAACAGGTGGTGAGTTTAAAAGTGCAAAAGTAGATAGCTATGGTGATCATAGAATTGCTATGAGTTTTGCAATTGCAGGTTTAAAAGCTCCTATGGAGGTTACAGATATTGAGTGTATAGAAACATCATTTCCAAATTTTGTGGAGCTTATTTCGCAGATAGCAAAGGTTGATTGTGAAGATTAAATTAGCAAATAGTTATGGTTTTTGTTTTGGAGTTAAAAGAGCTATCAAAATTGCTGAAAATTCTAAAAATGCATCTACAATTGGTCCTCTGATTCATAATAATGAGGAAATAAATAGACTAAAAGTAAATTTTAATGTAGATACACTAGAAGATGCAAGTCAAGCAGATGGTGTTAAAAAAGCTATTATAAGAACACATGGCATAACCAAAGGTGATTTAAACACACTTAAAAATAGTGGCACAGAAATCATAGATGCGACTTGCCCATATGTTACTAAGCCTCAGCAGATTTGTGAGCAGATGAGTAGTGAAGGATACGATGTCGTTATCTTTGGTGATTCAAATCATCCTGAAGTAAAAGGTGTTCAAAGTTATGCTATAAATGGAGCTAGAGTTATAAATAGTGTGGGAGATTTGGAAGATATAAGACTAAATAACAAAATTGCAATCGTTGCACAAACAACGAGAAAAGTTGAAGAGTTTTTGAAGATTGTCAACTACTTGACAACTCACTATAAAGAGGTTAGAGTTTTCAACACCATTTGTAATGCAACATTTGAAAATCAAGATGCGGCTAAAGAGCTTGCAAGAGAAGCTGATGTTATGATTGTAATTGGTGGCAAAAACTCATCAAATACAAAGCAGCTTTTTAGTATAGCAAAAGAGTCTTGTATCGACAGTTTTTTAATAGAAAATGAAAATGAGTTAAAAAATGAGTGGTTTAAAGATAAAAATTTATGTGGTATAACCGCTGGTGCATCGACACCTGACTGGATAATTGAAAAAGTTATTGGAAAAATAAGCAAAATTAAAGTATAATAATGAAATTTTATGCGATTTGGGTTATAAGCTCAATGCTACTCGTATAAAAAACTAAAATCAAAACAAGGGAATAAAATGGTAAATGAGGCGAACGAGACAGTTCAATCTGAAGCTGTAGAAGAAATAGAGGAGATGGATTTTGCAGCAATGCTAGATGAGTACGAAAAAAAAGACTCTGGAAGAGATGCACTAATTGATGGTGTTATTGTTGAAATTAAAGATGATGTTGCTTTAGTTGATGTGGGTAAGAAGTCAGAAGGGCGTCTTTATACATCAGAACTAATGGATAGTGAAGGCAATATAACATATAAAGTAGGCGATACAATCAAAGTTGTAATTTCTGGCTTCAGAAATGAGCGTCCAAATGTTTCTCATAAAAAGGCGATTCGTAAAGAACGCGTAAAATCATTTATTGCAGATTATAAAGAAGATGAAGATAGAATCTATGATCTTAAAGTTGTAGGTAAAAACAAGGGTGGATTCATCGTTGAAAATGAAGAAGGTGTTGAATTTTTCCTTCCTCGTTCTCAAGCAGCTGTAAGAGATATGAATGCTCTTATGGGTAAAAATGTAAAAGTTAAGATTATTAAGATTGATAAAGATAATGAGTCAATCGTAGTATCCCGCAAAAAATGCTTAGATGATGACAGAAAAAAGAGAAAAGAGATAGTTCAAGAACTAATCGATGCTGATGAAGTTGTTGAAGGAACTATTAAGAAAATTACTACATATGGTATGTTTGTTGATATTGGTGGAGTTGATGGACTTGTTCACTATAGTGAAATAAGCTATAAAGGACCAGTAAATCCTAGTACTATATACTCAGAAGGCGAAGTTGTACCTGTTAAAGCTATCAAGTATGACAAAGAAAAAAGACATCTTTCTCTTTCAATTAAGGCTGCTATGCCAGATCCTTGGGAAGAGATTAAGGATCAGCTAGAAGTTGGAGATACAATCCAAGTAGAAGTTAGCAATATTGAGCCTTATGGTGCATTTGTTGATCTTGGAAATGATATAGAAGGTTTCTTGCATATTTCTGAAATTTCTTGGGATAAAAACATAAAACACCCAAAAGATTATATTAGTGAAAATCAAGATATTGATGTAGAAGTAATCGAAATTAATTGTGAAGAGAGAAGACTTAGAGTATCGTTGAAAAATGTACTTCCTAAGCCATTTGAAGAGTTTTTGAAAAACTATAATACTGGTGATGTTGTTAAAGGTATAGTTACTACTATTACTAATTTTGGAGCATTTATTAAAATCGGTGGTATTGAAGGACTTTTACACAATGAAGATACATCTTGGAACAGATCAGACAAATGTAAAGACCTTTTAAAATCAGGTGATGAAGTAGAAGTAAAAATCATTAAGATTGATGATATTAATGAAAAAGTTTCATTAAGTAAAAAAGAGTTAGAAGATAGCCCAATCGCTAAGTATGCTAAAGAGCACTCAAATGGAGATATAGTTGTTGGTAAGATTAGAGATATAAAGGACTTTGGAGTTTTTGTTGAACTTGAAGACAATGTAGATGCACTAATTAGAACAGAAGACCTTCTTCCAAACCCTGAGGAAGAGCTAAAAATTGGTGATGAGATTGAAGCTGCTATCTCTTTTATTGATGATAGAAAAAATCGTATTAGACTATCTGTAAGAAGACTTTCTAAGCAAAAAGAGCGAGAAGCACTTAAAGAGATCAACAAAGAAGAGAAGATGACTCTTGGAGACATCATTAAAGATCAGCTTAAATAGTAGATGCAAAAAAAGGTAACTATTGTACTATTTGTACTCATGGTTGTTATTTTAAGTTTTGTTTTAATAAGCATGCTTAATGATAATAACTCTAGAGTGCAAATAGATGAGCAGTATCTTTCCCCTTCACAAAAACAGAGTGAAGTAACACTTAAAAGTAAAACTTGGTCAGAGCTACTTGCTAACTCTAAAGAGACCAAGTTTACATTTCCTGTAAATGAATTATATATGCAAATAGATCTCAAAAAATATATACCACCAAAGGTTAAATCCTATAGATTGGTAGTAGATAGGGCAGATAGATACTCTATCTTTTGTATTGTTCAAACGCTATCACAGATGAATTTACCATATGTTGTTGAAAAAAAAGATAGAGTTCCTGTCATCTATGTTAGTAGTAAAACAGAAGATTCACTAGAAAAAATTGTTGATAAATTAAAAGATTATGATATAGAATCAAAAATATTAGAGGTATGGTTATGAAAAAAATAATAGTATGTGATGCAATTCATCAAAAAGGTTTTGATATACTAAATGATGAAAGTGGCATTGAGGTTATAGATGCGGTTAAGGTACCAAAAGACGAGCTTTTAAATATAGTTGGTGAAGCAGATGTTGCAATTACAAGAAGCTCAACAGATATAAATGAGAAATTTTTAAATGCCGCTAAAAATTTAAAGGCTATTGTTAGGGCTGGTGTTGGTGTTGATAATGTTGATCAAGAGGGATGTAGTAGAAGAGGAATAATCGCCATGAATGTTCCAACAGCAAATACAATTGCCGCAGTTGAGCTTACTATGGCTCATCTTTTAGGGACAGCAAGAAGTTTTGTAGGTGCAAATAATCACCTAAAACTTGATAGAGTTTGGAAAAGAGAGAAATGGTATGGTGTTGAACTTAGTGGTAAAAAACTTGGTGTTATAGGCTTTGGTAATATAGGAAGCCGTGTGGCAATTAGAGCTAAAAGTTTTGATATGGATGTAATTGCCTATGATCCATATGTGCCATCTTCTAAAGCCACAGACTTAGGGATGAAATATACAGAAAATTTTGAAGATATCTTATCATGTGATTTCATTACAATTCATACTCCAAAAAACAAAGAGACAACAGACATAATATCTTTTGATGAGATTGCAAAAATGAAAGATGGTGTACGACTTGTAAATTGTGCTCGTGGTGGACTTTACAATGAAAAAGCACTATATGATGGTATTAAAAATGGAAAAATTGCATATGCTGGTATAGATGTATTCTCATACGAGCCTGCAACTGACCATTTTTTGCTTGATTTAGAAAACATATGTGTAACTCCTCACCTTGGAGCAAATACAATAGAATCTCAAGAAAAAATTGCAATTCAAGCTGCAGAAAATGCAATTAGTGCTGCAAGAGGTGTTAGTTACCCTAATGCCTTAAATCTTCCGATTAAAGCAGAAGACCTTCCTCCATATCTTGAACCATATCTTGAATTAGTTCAGAAGATGGGATTTTTATGTGCACAGATAAATAAAGCGGCAATAAAATCAGTTCGTATTCAAGCAGAAGGTGATATAGGTGAGCATGTAAAGTCACTACTTACTTTTGCACTTGTCGGCTCTTTAAAAGAGTCAATGGGTGATAAGATTAACTATGTAAATGCAGAGTTTGTTGCCCAAGAAAAAGCAATAGAAGTTAAGTATGATGCACTTAGCAATGCAAGTGGCTATAAAAACAAGCTGACAGTTAAGCTAACAACCGAAAAAGGTGTTACAAGTGTAAGTGGCACAGTTTTTGGAGAAGAAGAACAACGCATAGTTGGTATCAATGGTTTTAAATTTGACTTTAAACCAAAAGGCAAGATGATAGTATTTAAAAACTCTGATGTTCCTGGTGTTATTGCAGATATTTCATCAATGCTTTCAAGTGAAGGTGTAAACATAGCAGATTTTAGACTTGGTCGTGATGAAAATGGACTAGCAATGGCTGTGATACTTGTAGATGAAAATATAGATAAAAAACTTATATCTAAACTAAATAAACTAGATACTTGTATCTGGGCTGAGTACGCTGTTCTATAAATATAGGACACCTCTAAAAAAAGGGTAAATCTTTACCATAGTATGACATTTTAGTGATACAAATCTACCCTTTTTACTATTTTTTATCATTTTATACTATAAAATAAACTTCTTTTTAAAATTCAACTTGTATAATCAATTAGAATGACATTAAATGCATAAGGAGAAGTTATGGCAAGAGTTGTGATTTTAGGAGGAGGTGTATCAGGTCATACTGCTGCAACTTTCTTGAAAAAGTGGTTAGGACAATCACATGAAGTAGTAGTAGTTACACCAAACAGTATGTGGAACTGGATTCCATCTAACATCTGGGTTGGAGTTGATGGCATGAGTAAAGAGGATGTAGTTTTTGAACTTGCTCCTGTTTATAAAAAAGCTGGTATTGATTATAGACAGGCAAAAGGTTTATCAATAAATCCAGAGGGTTCAAAGACTAATGATAACCCATTTGTTACTATCGAGTATACTGGACAGGGTAAGTCTGGCGAGAGCGAAGAGCTAAGTTATGATTATCTTATAAATGCAACAGGACCAAAGTTAAACTTTGGTGCTACTGAGGGACTTGGACCAGACAATGGTTATACAGTCTCAGTATGTACTGCTGATCATGCTGTTGAGGCATCTGAAAAATTGAATGATTTAATTACTCAGATGAAAGCAGGAGAAAACAAAAAAATTCTAATTGGAACTGGACATGGTATGTGTACATGTCAAGGAGCTGCATTTGAGTATACATTTAATGTTGAGCATAAATTAAGAGATGAAGGTATTCGCGATAAAGCGGAGATAACTTATATATCCAATGAGTATGAGCTTGGGGATTTTGGAGTTGGAGGTATGCACCTTAAGATGGGCGGATATATTACTAGTGGAAAAGTGTTTGCAGAGTCTTTATATACAGAAAGAGGTGTAAACTGGATTACTAGAGCACATGTAAACAAGGTAGAAAAAGATAGGGTTCATTATGAGCTATTAGATGGAAGTATGCATGAAGAAGAGTTTGATTTTTCTATGCTTATTCCTCCATTTGCTGGAAGCGGTATGAAAGCATATGATAAGGCTGGTGAAGATATAACATCAAAAGTATTTAATCCTGGTGGATTTATGTTTGTTGATGCTGATTATTCAAAAGCAACAAAACCATTTGAGACATGGAGTGCAGATGATTGGCCTTCAAAATGCCAAAATCAAACATATAAAAATATGTTTGCAGTAGGTATTGCATTTGCACCTCCTCATCTTATATCAAAACCTATGAAGAGTCCAAATGGAACTCCAATCAACCCAACACCACCTAGAACAGGAATGCCAAGTGCTATGATGGGAAAAGCTGTTGCACAGAGTCTAAAAGATATGATTTTAAACGGTGCAGTAGAACCAACTCATACAGCTAAAATGAGTGAGATGGGAGCAGCATGTGTTGCTAGTGCAGGAAAAGGTCTTTTTAGTGGAACTGCAGCTGCTATGACTATGTTTCCTATCGTTCCTGATTATGATAAATATCCAGATTATGGAAGAGATCTTCATGGTACATTTGGAGAGATAGGCCTTGCTGGACACTGGCTAAAACACTTGCTTCATCACGCATTTTTATGGAAAGCAAAACTTAAACCATTTTGGACAATAATACCAGAATAGACCCTCAAAGAAATTTTCAAATGCAAAACTGCATTTGTTAGCTTTACTCCTTCAAAAGGAGACCGTAAAAAAGCATAGTACAGAAGTTTACTTCGTGCTTCAGTGAGAGGAATTTTAAAGGGGCTTTGCTCCTTTAAAAAGAGACAATAAAA
>Ga0256840_1004135_pt1 | contig 11112 bp, 7 predicted proteins | sample 355202metaG_FD_185969 | JGI IMG/M metagenome (GOLD analysis project Ga0256840, IMG submission 185969) | Hydrothermal vent microbial communities from Mid Atlantic Ridge, Atlantic Ocean - 355-202 | ecosystem: Environmental > Aquatic > Marine > Hydrothermal vents | place: Atlantic Ocean: Mid...
GGCTTTTAGCATCAATAAGTGCCTCGGAAGAAGGAGCAAAAGTTTTGCTTATTGAAAAAATGAACAGTGAAGCCCGAAAAATGCTTATTTCCGGTAAAGGCAGATGCAATATTACAAATACAGCATATCAATCCGATTTTTTCAGGAAAATATATCCGAAACCAAAATTTTTAAAACACGCTTTTTCATCTTTTTTTTCAAAAGATATTGTTAAATTGCTGGAAGAAGGCGGGCTGAAAATAAAAGAAGAGCGAGGCGGACGTGTTTTTCCTGAAAGCGATAAAGCAAAAGACGTTGTTGATACGCTTCTTAAAATTGCTAAAAACAAAAATGTTACTATAGAAAGACACACAAAAGTTATTGATGTTATTACCGAAAATAATATCTGTAAGGGTGTAAGGGTTAAAAATAAAGAAGGTAAAGAACATAATATTTTTTCAGACAGCGTAATTCTTTGCACCGGAGGAAAGTCTTACCCGGCAACCGGTTCAACCGGAGACGGATATTCTTTGGCAAAAAAACTCGGACATACCGTTAACTTTTTACACCCGGCACTTGTTCCTTTGATTGTTGAAGGTAATATTGCCGAAATGTTGCAAGGCTTAAGCCTGAAAAACATCAAGGCAATTCTTTGGGTTAACGGAAAAAAACATCGGGAGGAATTCGGAGAAATGCTTTTTGCACATTTCGGATTAACAGGTCCCGTTATTCTTACCTTAAGTCGCTTTGCCGTTAAAGCACTTGAAAATCAAAAAAAAGTTGAAATTTCAATAGATTTGAAACCGGCTTTAGATGAACAAAAACTTGACAACAGGCTGCAAAGAGAACTTAATGAAAACGGTAAAAAACAAATTCGTAACGTTATGAAAAACCTGCTGCCGTCTAAATTGATTCCCGTTATATTACAGCTTGCGGAAACAGACGGGTTCAAAGAATCTAATCAGGTTTCTGCCAAAGAAAGAAAAAAGTTGAGGATATTGCTTAAAGACTTTCGTTTTAAAATTACGGGACACAGAGGATACAAAGAGGCAATAGTAACGGCAGGCGGTGTGGATTTAAACGAAATTGACGGTAAAACAATGATGTCAAAGATTGTAAAAAATTTATATTTTGCAGGAGAAATTATTGATGCAGATGCAGAAACTGGCGGATATAATTTTCAAATTGCATTTTCAACGGGATGGCTTGCCGGCAAAAGTGCCGGAAAAAATTTATCTTGAAATATCATTTTTAATAAAAAGACATAATTAATGAAATCTTTTTTCAAATCTCTGTATTTGTCTGACAGGATTTACATTGCGGCGGCAATAATAATTGTGTTTTTTGTAATCGGTTATTATGTTTCGCTGTTTTATGCTGCAGGAAAAGTGCTTTTGCTTATTCTTGCATCTTTGGTAATTATTGATATTTTGCTTCTTTATAACAGCTCTGTTTTTAAAATTAAAGCTAAAAGGCGGCTGCCTGCGAAATTATCGAACGGAGATGATAACAAAATTGATATTTACATAAAAAACAACTATAAATTTTCCGTTTATACTGAAATAATCGATGAAATACCGTTTCAGTTTCAAAAAAGAGATTTCCTGATAAAGAAAAAACTCGGAACCGGAGAGGAGGTAACACTAAATTATATTTTACGTCCCGTAAAAAGAGGAGAATACAGCTTCGGGAATTTAAATATTTATGTTTCCGATTTTATCGGCATAATAAAAAGACGTTTTATTTTTGACAATAATGCTAAAGTTCCCGTATATCCTTCATTTATACAGATGCAAAAATATGAGATTAAAGCCGTGTCAAATAACTTAAGCGATTACGGTATTAAAAAAATACGAAAAATCAGTAATAACAGAGAGTTTGAGCAAATAAAAAGCTATGTCGCAGGAGATGACTTCAGAACAGTAAACTGGAAAGCAACGGCAAGGCGGTCGCAGCTTATGGTTAATCAATATCAAGATGAAAAAGCCCAGCGTATTTACAGTATAATTGATATGGGAAGAACCATGAAAATGCCTTTTGAAGGAATGTCTCTGCTTGACTATGCCGTAAATGCCGCCTTGGTAATTTCAAATATTGCTTTAAAAAAAGATGACAAAGCAGGGGTAATAACATTTTCAAAAAGTATTCACAGTATTGTTCCGGCAGACAAGAAAAACAATCAGATAAGTAAAATTTCAGAGGTTCTGTATAAGCAGCAAACAAATTATGATGAGGCAAACTTTGAATTGCTTTATACGACCGTTAAACGAAAAATAACACAAAGAAGTTTATTGCTTGTTTACACAAATTTTGAAGGTTTTGTTTCTTTAGAAAGACAATTAAAATATTTCAAACAATTATCCAAAAACCACCTTGTTGTTGTTATCTTTTTTAAAAATTCGGAACTGAACAAACTTACCGAGCATAAGGCAAAAACGACTTTAGATATCTATAACAAAGCAATTGCCGAAAAATTTAAATATGAAAAGCAGCTGATAGTAAAAGAATTAAAGAAAAACGGTGTTTTTTCTGTTCTAACCGAACCGCAAAATCTTACGGTTGAAACTATTAATAAATATTTAGAAATGAAAGCAACAGGCTTATTTTGATTTATCAGACACAGCAAAGCAGATATTAAAACAGCCGGGCAAATTGCTCGGCTGTTTGTTCTTTTAAAAGTATGCTTTTTATTCCGTAAAGCCTTTTCTTTTCAGCAGGGCTTCGGGAGAAGGACTTTCACCCCTGAATTTTTTATACAATTCTTGCGGATCTTCGGTTCCTCCTTTTGATAATATGTATTTTCTGTAAGAGGCGGCAACATCTTTATTAAAAATATCTCCGGTTTCTTTAAATGCCTGAAATGCATCTGCATCTAAAACTGCAGCCCATTGATACGCATAATATCCGGCAGAATATCCGCCGCTGAAAATATGAGCAAAATTAGTGCTTCTGTATCTGAAAACAATTTCGGGAATAAGACCGATTTTTTCCGCAACGTCATTTTCAAATTTATTGACATCTAAGTTTTCTTGTTTTTCTTTTATTGTGTGCCAATACATATCCAAAAGTGCAGCTGCCGTATATTCGGTCGTAATAAATCCCTGATTGAAATATCTGCTGTTTTGCATTTTTTCTATTAACTCATCGGGTATAACTTCTCCTGTTTCATAATGTTTTGCATATAGTTTAAGCATTTCAGGTTCCGATGCCCAATTTTCCATAATTTGAGAGGGCAGTTCAACAAAATCTCTTGCTACGGCAGTTCCGGACAATTTATTATATGTGCATTCGGAAAGAAGACCGTGCAGTGCATGTCCGAATTCGTGAAACATAGTTTCTACCTCTTCAAAACTTAACAGAGCCGGTTTGTCTCCGGAAGGTTTTGTGAAGTTTGTAACGTTCATTATAACCGGCTTAACATCTTTTCCTTTTCTGTGCGATTGTTTTGTGAAACTTGTCATCCAGGCTCCGCCTCTTTTGCTTTCTCTCGGAAAAAAGTCAAGATAATAAATTCCTATATGGCTGCCGTCGGCATCTTTTACTTCGTAAACAATAACATCTTTGTGGTAAACGGGGACATTATCCAATTGAGTAAAAGTTATTCCGAATAGTTTATTTGCAAGCAAAAACATACCGTCTCTTACATTTTCAAGTTTAAAATACGGTCTTAATGCTTCATCGTTTAAATCATAACGTTCTTTTCTTATTTTTTCTGAATAATACCACCAGTCCCACGGTTTTGCCTTAAAATCGTTTCCCTCTTTATCAATCATTGCCTGAATGTCAGACACTTCCTGCTTTGCAGCTTTTAAGCCCGGTTCCCAGATTTTATACATTAAATCAAAAACATTTTCGGGAGTTTTTGCCATGTTTTTATCTAAAATAAAGTCGGCATGAGTTTCAAAACCAAGCATATTTGCTTTTTCTAAGCGAAGATTAACAATTTGCTTTATAATTTCCTTATTATCGTTTTCGTTATTATTATCTCCTCTGTTAACATATGCTTTTAACATTTTCTCCCTTAAATCTCGTTTTTCGGAATAAGTCAAAAAAGGTATTAAACTCGGTTTTTGCAGGGTGAAAACCCATTTGTCTTTATACCCTTTTGCTTCGGCTGTTTCTTTTGCCTGATAAATGACAGACTCGGGTAATCCTGCCAAATCATCTTTATTTTCAATTACAAGTTCAAAAGCATTGTTTTCATTCAGTAAATTCTCCCCGAATTTTAATGTCAGCATTGAGAGTTTTTTATTTATTTCCCTGAAACGTTCTTTTTGTTCGGGTTTTAAATTTGCACCGCCTCTTACAAAGTTTTCGTATACTTTTTTCAGAAGCATTCTTTGTTCTGTATTCAAGTTTAACTCGTCTTTCTTTTCGTATACTTTTTTAACACGCTCAAATAACTTCTCGTTTAAGGCAATGTCGTCTTTGTGCTGAGACAGCATCGGAGAAATTTCTTTTGCAATTTGGTTAATACTGTCATTAGTATCGGCACTTTTAAGATTTTCAAAAATGTTCTGAACTCTGTCAAGTAACTCTCCGCTGTTATCTAAAGCTGTTAATGTGTTTTCAAAAGTCGGCTCTTCCGTATTATTTACAATAGCATCAATCTCTTCTTTTTGAATTTTTATCGCTTCTTTAAATGCCGGTAAATAATGCTTGTTTTTAATTTTTGAAAACGGAGGAACTTCAAAGGGCGTATCAAATTTTTCTGCCAATAACGGGTTGTTTTCCACGGTTTTGTCTTTTTGATTGCAAGCGGTTGTAAAAATGACCGCAAATACAAAATAAAAAATAAGTTTTTTCATATTAAATTAAATTTAACACTGTTTACAAAATCCAAATTTGCAAAATATTTTCTCTTCCGGGAAATTTTTCGGATAAAATACAATTACCGTATTACATACTTACGATAAAAGGTTGAAAAAAAAGAGAAATCTTTCTTTTTCAACCTTATGTTCCGAAATTAAAAATCAGTTTGAAATTTTAACAGGTTCAGATTCTGCCTGTATAATTTCTCCGTCGGTATTTTTACTTAAAAAAGCTATAAGTTCAAGCTGCTTTATATTCCAGTTTTTGTCAATTTTAAATGTAAAAGTCTTTTCGAATATATCATTTTTTTCGGCGGAGTTTAAAATTTTTTCACCGAATGCTCCGTTTAAGCCCTTTCTTAACATATGCCTGTGAACATAACCCTCAACATAGTCAGAACCGTCTTGTTGCGGAGCAATGATACTGTCCTCCGTAACGTACAAACCCAGATTTATACTTTCTTCAATGTTATTTAAAAACTCAACGGTTATATTTGCCGTAACAGAGCTGTCGTTATTGTTATAATTTGATTCTATTACAATATTTGCGTCAGGAGTTTTGCTGTATAAAACATCAACTGCAGACAGCCAAATATCTCTTCCGAGAACCAAACTTCCGTTAAATTCTTTTCTGTTTACCAGTCCTCCCGGGAGCCCTTGGTTTGAAACGCCGTAAAATTCGTCTAATGTATTTCCGGTTTCTGTTCTAAAATCTTCGGGAAAATCCGGTTCGTGAGGAGCAGCAAAAAAGCTTACGTGAACAGCAACAGGTATGATATGGTCGCAATAGTCATCGTGAATTTCATTAAGAATACGTGCTGCATCAGGACAGTTGGGGCAGCGATGTCCGGTATAGTCTTCAACAAGTATTTTTCTAATCGGTATCGGTTGTGTTTCATCGCCGCAAGTTCCGGTTTCTCTGTCTTTAAGCGGGTTGTTTATTTGGTTACATGCGAAAAGAAATAAGAAGAAAACGGTATATAAAGATGTTTTCAGAAAGTTCATTTTATAAATAATATTAAAAAGTTGAAGTTATTGTCAGTGAGAAGCCGTTTGATGCCGGGACTGTTCTGCAAACCCCGCCTACACATGTTACACCTTCTCGTTGTTTTCCGTAATTAATCTGTATTCTGTTTGCTCCTTTAGTATAGCCTCCCGAAATAATAAAATAATGAACGCGGCGGTTGATGTCCGGATTCCCGTAGTTATATTGATCGGATATTGCAAAAAACCAATGCGGAGATGAGGTATATTCAAGCGTTGTCATATACCAGTCACCGTAATCCTGTTTTTTGCCGGAGGGTTCTCTTCCTGTTATCAAAATTTCATTTTCGACACGCAACGCATTTTTTGAGTTAAATTTATAGGTGAAATCTAAAATTCCTATATCGGCATGAATCATTCCGTACTTTCCTTGTATGACGAGTTTGTTATAATCTTCATACATATAAACTGCACGGATTTTTAATTTTTTACTCACTTTTTTATGAATCTCTATATTAAAATCTCTGAAAAAAAGTTCTTTTCCTATTGCAAAAAAATTTGAAGTATAACCGTTAAGGTTCGGAATTTCGTCATTCGGGTTTACGATTATTTCTGTTTTTTGAATTGAATTTACTTGTGAATAATTAACACTTACATTCATTCCGTATTTACCTCCGAGCTTGCTTTTTCTTTTAAAATTACAGAAAAACTCAATGTTTGCTCCTATTTGTCCGTTTGGTTGCGTTGCAAAAGGATACATTGCTCCGAAAGCATATGTGTGCGTTTTTGTAATTGCCGGCAAATAATTAATATTAAGGTCGTTTATTGTTGCTGCTCTGTCGGAGCGGAAGCTCATATTATCCAATCTTAACATACTGAACAAAATTCCTATCCCTTTTTTAGACCAAGAACCGTTTATCAAAAGAGCATTTCCGTCTTTAAATATATTTCCGTTATCGGAAGAAGGGTCATTAATTTTATATGCGTATTCGGAAGAAAGAATAAAAGCGTTTCTTGACAGGTTGAATCGTCCGGAAAAAGCCCCTACATTTTCGGGAAAATTATATACGGGGTCAAAGTTTTTTTGGAACTTACTTACAAAACTTCCGCCGATGATTATTCGGGTTTTTGCATCGGTTAATTTTTTAAATGTTTCGTTCAGGGAAATTTCACCGTCAAAACCTCTTACAATTCCGGGTCCGTAATCCCAATACAATTTTTGCTTTCCGATTAAGCCCGTAAGCCTGACTCCTTTAACAGGAATGTACTTTAGCCTAATTCCGTCAAGAGAGTTGTCAATTCCGAGAGTTTTGTCTTCATATGTTCTGAGAATAAGCCCGTTGCCGAATTGCTCGTAATAATTTCCGACCGCAATTTCAAAGTCATCGGAAACGTATGAAACATAGCGATTTGCAATGCCTTGTCCGTTATATCTTTGGTCATATCCGAGCAGTGTATTTAAATATGCTTCATAACGAAGTCCGGCAGAAAAATTGCCTTTTGTATATGTGAAGTTTGCATATGTATTCACTCGCATAATTTCATCAACCGATTCGGCTTCTATAAGAGAGTCGGCAGAGTATGTCTGTGCGTTTAATTCAAAATTGCCGTGAAATTCCCCGTAATCTTTTTGGTTTTCCTGAGAAAGAACAAACAGCGGAAAAAACAGTAACACGGTTAATATAAATTTATTCATATAAATCAATTAAAAAGCCGGAATGTCCGGCTGTCTGTTAATCTTCTTTTTCAGGTGTTATCTCTTTTAATATTTTGTATATTTCGTCTTCATCTCCCGGAGAATATGAGTTGTGTTGCCATATTACTTCTCCGTTTTCATTTAAAATGAAAGAGTGGGGAACGTTAATAACGTTCATTGCTCTTTTAAAATCACTGTTGGGGTCGAGCAGAACTTCGAAATCCCATGCACGACCGTTTACAAAAGGTGCTACGCGATTCATGCTTTTTACATCGTCTATTGATACGGCATATACCTTTAGTCCGAATTCGTCCTGCCAGTCTTCGTAATTTTCGTCAACGGCAATTAATTCTTTTATACACGGTTTGCACCATGTTGCCCAAAAACTGAGAAAAACAGGACCTTCCGGGTTTTTAATATCGGAAGTATTGAAAGTCTCTCCCGTTAATGTTTTTATGTCAATTGACGGGAGTTCTGATTTTTTTTCATTTTGAGAAAAAACAATGTTTCCGTATAAACTTAATACTATCAGAATTATAATTACTCTCATAATTTTTCTATCTTATTATTAATTTTTTTGTATCAATCGTTAAGCCGTCAGAAATTACGGAGACAAAATAGATTCCGGGAGAAAAGCCGTCTGTTTTGAAAAAGCCTTTATTTTTATCGGTAAGAACGTTTTTTTCAACTTTTCCCAGTATGTTTGAAATTATTATTCTGCTTTCATTTATATTATCCGGAACGGTTACCGTAAAATAATCTGTTGCCGGGTTAGGGTATATTGACATCTGTAAGTTTTTAATATCTTTGATACCTACATAATTTGCATCGTATTTATAAACAAACTGAACATAGTTATTTGCTTCATTACCGTCTTCATATATTTTTAAAACATATTCCGTAACTTTAGGGTCTCCGTCCTGAATGTGGTGAAGAAAATGAACATCTGTTTCTGCGGACGTAGCACCTGCATCAAGATAATAATGAAATGTTCCGGCAGGATCCGGATAAACAGCTCCTTCTGTCATACCGTAATAACAGGCACCGATACAAAATTCCATTCCGTCTCCTCTTGCTCCCGTAATACTGACGGATTTTAATCTCAATTCAATTTGGTTTGCCGAACTGTTGGTAATTAAAGTAACCAATCCCTCGGTATCATTGTTAAAGGTAACGGTATCATCGTTATTAATTTGATTTCCGTTTATGTCTGTTATGCTTATTTGTGCCCAAAGACTTAAGGACAAAGAAATAAAAACGAAAAATAAAAGCTGTTTTTTCATAATATATTTTTTTTAAAGACAGAGAGCATCTGTATAGTTCAGGCACTCTCCGTACCGAGTAGTTATTTTTTAATAAATTTTTCCGTTACCGAAGCATTATTTGATATAACCGTTATGAAATAAACTCCCGACAGAAAATTTTTAACGCTTATTATATCTCTTTTTGAATTTATGCTTCCGGAAAGAACTTGTTTTCCGGTTATATCGGTAACCGTGAATAACCCGTTGTCAACGCCTGAAATCTTAAGGAAATCAGAAGTCGGGTTCGGAAAAATATAGACATTGCTTAAGTTAATATTTTTTGTATTTGTTTCTGTTCCGGTAGTAAAATTAATACTTCCTCCGATAAAAGAAACATCATTGCTGTTTTCTATTGTGTTTGCATCAAGCGAAACGGTAATTACGGTATTCGGGCTGAAATTGTTATCGGGATTAATTGTTATTTTTGTTTTCGTTGCATCAATAGTTGCCGTAAAAGGAATATCTCCGTTTGTGTCACTTAAATGACAGAAAGATGCAATGTCGGCATCCGTTATTTCCGAATTGTCAATTTTTCTTATTGCATCAGAGAAGTCAATTATTACCGGATAATCTATAAAAACATTCTGCTCTCCGTCGGCAGGTGTGAATATTGCAGCAAGGTCTTGTGTTGCCCACCCTGACTGAAAAATATCTTTTGTTGTGTTGTCCTGAATAAAAATAACAACTGCTAAATCTCCCATTTCTTCAACATTTGTAGAGCCCATATCGAAACTTTCGCTGATACTGACGGGTGTTCCGGCAGTAAAATTAAAAGTTCTTCCGTTTGCATCCGGCAACATTTTCATCATTACATAGTGAAACTCTGTTTCACCGTTATTTCCCGTGTTTTCTGTTGTGGTTTTTTCGACAACGACAGTGTGTACAGTAAAGTTTGACGCATTAATATACGGAGTTATTTCACCGTCAATATAAATCATATTTCCGAAAATTTGAGTATTTGCCGAAATGCTGAAAAATGCCGGTATTGAAGATGCATTGTCTAATGCTGTTTGTAATTGGCTTGTATTAAAAGGCGTTCCTTCCGTTGCATCAAGAAGTAATGTAGGAACACCGTCTACATCGTAGTATGTCTTTCTTGCTCCGCCTTCATCGGTATAGTAAGGGTCTCCGGGAGTGGGCCAATTCATTTGATATTTTATAATCGAAAATTTTCCTGCATTATTATCTAAAAATGAAGGAGTAAAATAGGTTGAATTAAAAGTTGCACAGGGCGAGCAGGTAGAACTTGTAAACTCTTCGTAAAGAGGCATTCTTGATACTTCTTGAGTGGCAATATGCATAATAAGGTTTAAAGTGTCATTGTTTTGATTGTCATCATTTCCGCCTCCGTTGATGTTTGATATCCACACTTTTAAGTTGTAATTACCGGAAGTTGCATTCCACGGAGTTGCAAATGTATGGTCAAGTGTTTGAGTTGTTGTTAAATTTAATCCCGAAAGAGTTTCCGTATAAACTGTTCCGTTATCAATTTGATAATTTACATCTGCAGAAGTAAGATTGACTAATCCTAAGTTTTTAACAGTGCATTTTATATCAATATTTCCGGCTGCCAAATAAGGGTACAGGTTTATTGATTCCAATGCGGCATCATTGTTATCCGGAACAAACAGCATTATATCATCAATATACCAATTGTCAAAATTATAAGTGTTTCCGGTAAGATAAATACTTATTTGAAAATCTGCAGCACCGACATCTGCATTGGAAATGACAATATCTTTTGTTTCGGGACCTATGTCTCCCGTAGGGTTCGTACTCCATACATCATTCCATGAAGAACTTCCTCCGGAAAGGGTTGCAACACCGATTGTGTAATCGCTTCCGGAATAGTCGTCAAGAAAATGTTTAAAAGAAAAGACAACAGAAGTATGTCCGGTTAAGTCAACAGTAGGAGAAATCAGGTATGTTGTATTTGTTCCGGAAGTATAAATCAGCCTTGCTTCGGGAGCCGTTCCTCCGGCATTTGCGGTTGAGGATTGAGACCACTGTGATGCCATACCGTCGATTGTCCATCCTGCAGGCGGTACGGCTGTTGAGAAATCTTCGGATAAAAGAACCGTTGCTTTTTGGGCAAATAGTGATATGCCGAAAAAAAGTATAAGTAAGGAAGCCGTAATTTTTTTCATTTTTTGAATTTTTTAGGGATTAATACAAAAAGGATAAAAAAAGAAACAAAAGGTTGCAATATTAGTTTTGCCTATTTAAAAAGGTGTGTTATTTTGTATTTTAAGCCTTTCCATCCTGTTTTTCTGCCGTAAGGATACATTTCTTTGTAATTGAACTGATATGATGCCCCTGTTGTAAGAATATTAAAACT
>Ga0256840_1004136_pt1 | contig 11109 bp, 8 predicted proteins | sample 355202metaG_FD_185969 | JGI IMG/M metagenome (GOLD analysis project Ga0256840, IMG submission 185969) | Hydrothermal vent microbial communities from Mid Atlantic Ridge, Atlantic Ocean - 355-202 | ecosystem: Environmental > Aquatic > Marine > Hydrothermal vents | place: Atlantic Ocean: Mid...
GCTTTTTCTAATAAAATTTTTTCTTCGATATTTTCCCTCTGCCTCAAAAGTTCCCTTACCCAGGACCGAAACCCCAGGCTAAATGGAAGTTTCCCTTTTAATGCACTTAGCTCAAGATGAAAATGTGCATTAACAAGACCTGGCATAATTACTCCGTCTCCATGATCAACTATGCTTGGTTTTGAATCAAATCCAAACGCCGGGACAAAACTCTGTACCCCACATAAATCCGTACCTAAAAATGCATCTACACCCGATGCTGAATCTGAGACTGACCTGTAATCTAAACGGGAAGCTGGGTCTAATTCCGAATTCGAGGTTGGCCTATATCCTGAAATTACAGGGGAAAATCGATTCAAACCTGAGTATGAACCTACGCCGGCCACCTCAGTGATTATGCTGTTTTTAATCCTGATATATCCATTTTCAATAATATAATCCGGACTTACAATTATCCAACCTGCCCTGTGTATTTCATCAGTGTTGTGCATTATCCCACGGCAAGAACGGCGTTTTATAACCCTGACACCTGGAAAACGTGTTCTCATCCCCTTATTTTGTACTCCATATTATTAATATGATTACCCTCAATACCCAGAGCCGGTATTTTTCAGTGGATCTGATAAATTTTTGTATGCTATGTTTTTTTAAGATAAATGAAAAATCAACTGAGCAAGAGTAAAATATATGATTAATCCGGTTGAATCCACTACTGTTGTTAATAAAGGACTGCTGATCACGGCAGGATCCAATTTAAACTTTGTCAACACAATGGGTAACAGACTACCCAATAAATTTGCCCATATTGTTATTGCAACCATGGACATTCCAACGACCATTCCTATAGCAGGCCCGCCACGCCAGAAAAATCCACGGAGATAGAGAAGTAATCCCAATGTAAGTCCAATCATTACACCGATAAGAAGCTCTTTTTTTACAATATTAAACCAATTCTTTATACTGAGGTCACCGATTGCCAATGCTCGGACAACCAATGTAGATGCCTGTGCCGCAATATTTCCACCGCTGTCAATGAGAATAGGAATAAAAAAAGCAAGGGCAATAACAGCTTCTATGGCATTTTGAAAATGTGCTATTATACTGGATGATAGAAAATCCGTAAGTAGCAATATAAGAAGCCATCCTATTCTTTTTCTATACAAAACTACAGGGGACAGAGAATAATAGCTTTCTTCTATGGGAGAAATGGCAGATGATTTTTGAAAATCTTCATTTATCTCCTCTTCATTAACATCTAAAAGGTCATCAACTGTCACGATTCCAAGCAAGATGCCTTTTTTATCAACAACTGCTACAACGGTTAAATTGTATTTTTTGATCAGGTTATATGCCATTTCCTGATCCTCAGTTGCTTCTATGGAAACAAAAGAATAATCATCCATCATCTCTTTTACATATCTGTAGTCTTCAGTGAGAATAAATCTTCTAATGGGGATATCATCTATAAGTTTCCAATCATCATCAACAACATAGATCATATTAATTGTTTCTGCATCCCGGCCATATTGTCTTATGTGGTCAAATGACTTTTTAACGGACCAGTCCGGATGGACCGCAACATAATCCGGTGTCATCAAACGGCCAACACTCTTTTCAGGATAACCTAATAATATTAATGCTTCTTCACGGTCTTCCTTATTTAAAAAATTTATAAGTTTCTGAGTTAGTTTACCAGGAAGTTCTTCAAAAAGAGCTGTTCTGTCATCGGGATCTAATTCAGTTATTAACTCCCTTACTTCTTTAGCCGCAAAATGTGTTAAGATGAATTCTTGGATAAAAGGTTCTAACTCGGAGAACACATCAGCTACCTTGTCTGCGGCAATCAATCTAAATGCAATTACGATATCCTTTTTATCTAAACCCTGTAATAATTCAGCAATATCCTGGGGCAAAAGATCATGAAAAAATAGTTTAACGGATTTCAAATCTTTTTTAGACAAAAGTTCCTGAATATCAGGTGTTATTAATTTAGCAAACATTTTAGTTTTATTCCTTTAAGTGTATCGACCTTTGCTTAGGAACGAGAGCGAAATAAGTTGAACAAAAATTAATAGGATTTTTTTCCATATTCAAGGCACGAGGCGGGAGCATAGCAGGCTATGTACCCAACGAGTAACGCAGAAGATGGGGAAAAAGACATTAATTTGTCCAAGTTATTTTGTGAACGTTCCTTGCCAGCCAAGTAGTTGAGTGTGCATGATATTAAGAGGTTTCTCCATGGTTTGTTGTGGACAAATGCAGTATAAATACAAATCTGCCCGTGGCAATTATACCATATTATAAAAACAGTCCCTTTGTTTTGGCTCAAATCCTGCTTCCGTGATAAGATGTTCCAGCTCCTTTTTACTCATCATGAAATCAACCCCTGCCGATGACACAACGTTTTCCTCAATCATTGTGCTTCCGATATCATTGGCCCCGAAAAACAGTGCTATCTGGCCAATCTTATCACCCTGGGTCACCCATGAAGCCTGGATATTATCAATATTATCAAAAAAAAGCCTGCTTAAAGCAAGGACCCGCAGATATTCCGCAGCACCTGTCTTTTTTACTTTGATCCGTGTATTATCAGGCTGAAATGTCCAGGGAATAAAGGCTGTAAAACCACTTGTTTCATCCTGAAGCTCTCTTATTTTTTCCATATGCTCAAAAATATGATATGGTTTTTCAATATGGCCAAACATCATTGTGGCACTTGACCGAATACCCTGTTTATGTGCCTGTTTCATCACCTCAAGCCATTGTTTAGTCATGCACTTATTGGGTGAAATTTTTTTTCTTATATCATCACATAAAATTTCAGCCCCGCCACCCGGTATAGAGCCAAGACCTGCATACTTAAGTTTCTCTATGGTTTCTTCAATGGAAAGAGATGATTTTTCAGCAATAAAATTAATTTCCGGTGGTGAGAGCCCATGGATATGAATATCAAAGTTATCTTTTATGAATTTTAAAAGATCTGTGTAATAGTCAAGCTTAAGGTCAGGGTTCATTCCACCCTGAAGCAATATCTGAGTCCCTCCGAGATCAATGGTTTCCTGTATTTTATTTCTTAAACTCTCCCTTGAAATCACATATCCTCTTTTAGTTTTGGGAGATTCAAAAAAGGCACAAAATCTGCATCCTGACACACAGATATTTGTGTAATTTATATTTCTATCAACCACAAAGGTGACAATCCTTTCAGAATGAATATCAAAGCGTCTTTTTTCAGCCATTCTGCCAAGGTTTAAAAGATCTGCATTATTATACAGTGCAAGGCCTTCTTTTATGTTTATTCTTTCTCTTCTGTTTATTTTGTCTGATATTTCCCCAATGATGCCATGGGTTGATTTGTCAGTTTTTTTCATTGTAAAACGAATCCCTCTCCACAGGCAGAAAACCTGCGGCAATAATCATATCTCTTAATTCTTCCCTTGTAAGCCCCTTTGCCGATTTTGCACCTGCCATATGGGTAATTCTTTCTTCAATAATGGTACCGTCAAGGTCATCGGCACCATAAGAAAGGGCAACCTGGGCAAGTTTTTCACCGATCATGACCCAATATGCCTTGATATGAGGAAAATTATCAAGCAGAAGCCGGGCCACTGCAATATTTTTAAGGTCATCAACCGCAGTTGTCGCAGGAAGGTCAGATAGTCTTGTATTTTCCGAATGAAATGCAAGGGGAATATACGCTGAAAAACCATGGGTTTTATCCTGGAGTTCCCGCAAATTAATAAGATGATTCACCCTTTCTTCCATGGTTTCAATATGACCGTATAGCATTGTTGCGTTGGAGGTAAGACCTGCTCTGTGCACAGCCTCCATAATTTCAAGCCAGCGTCTACTTCCGATTTTTTTTGGAAATAATTTCTTCCTCACCCTTTCACTCATAACTTCCGCCCCGCCTCCGGGCATCATATCAAGTCCTGCATCCATAAGTATTTTAATGGTTTTTTCTATTGAAAATCCTGAAAGTTGTGAAAGATAATCTATTTCAACGCAGGTAAATGCTTTAATAGCGGCATCCGGTCTTATTCGTTTTACTGTTTTCAAAAGATCCGTGAAATAATCAAATTTAAGATCAGGGTTTAAGCCCCCCACAATATGAAGTTCATTTACAGGCTCATCAATGCGGTCATACAGCCATTTCTCAATATCCTCCGCTGACCAGCAATAGGCTTTTTCATCATCTTTATCCACAGAGAAGGCACAGAAAAGGCACCTGTTCTTACATATATTTGTATAGTTAAGGTGCTGATTATCCACATAGAACGCTTTATTGCCGTGAAGCCTGCGCCTCACTTTATCGGCAAGCATTCCTACGCCATTCAAATCATAGGTTTCAAAAAGAGAAATCCCGTCTTCCTTTGAAAGACGGGTCTTATTTTCCACCTTTGACTCTATGCTCTCCAGCCTTTTATCGATGAAGGGAATTTCCATTATCGTCTTCTCCTCACCCTCCTTACAACTCGTTTCTTTTTCCTTGGAATTGATTTTTCAACTTTTGAGACAAAATTCTGCACGGGATCAAGTAGATTATCCTGGGTATAGGAGCACACCGCTCTTGGGCATTTAAGTCCTTTCCCCCCAGAAGGCAGATCAAATTCAACGAGATATGGATTTTTGCACATGGGACATGAAAAATGACATGGTTTATCCCAGCTTACAAACCTGCAGTCTTTATCCGAACATGTGTAATATACTTTTCCGGCTGATGTTGTTTCCGATATAACCTTACCCTTTTTACAAATTGGACACGGCATTGCAAGTTCTGCTTCAAATACTGCAATCCTTGATTCAATATCATCTAAATCATTCAGTGGAGAAATTTTTTCTTCATGTTTATCATGTTCTGAGTTTACATCAGAGAGAAGTTCACCTGTCCCCTGTTCCCTGCGGGTACATTCTTTCTCTGCCGCCTTAAGTTTTTCCTCCATGGCTCTCAGTTCAACCTCCATTTGAGCAGCAGCTTTTTCAACTTCACTATTTTTCAATTCCAGAGCCTTTTTTTCAGCCTCTTCTGCGGCAAATTTTGCAGCTTCAAGTTCCTTTTCCCGTATGGCAAGCTCTTTTGCCTTTTTTTCAGCTTGTTCTGCTTTTTTTTCAGCCTGTTTTATTCTCTCTTTCATCTGGGCAAGTTCTTGTGCCTTTTGCTCTTCTTCTTTACGATTTTGTTCTGCAGCCGCCCTTTCAGCTTCTTGTGCTGCTTTGATTTCTTTTTCTGAAGTTCCCCCCCTATCAAATACACTTTTAACTTTTATATGGCTGGAGACATAGCCGTCTCTTGAATAAAAAGAAGGCTTACCCGATATTTTTTTCAATCTTAATTTTGCAATCTTTTTTTCATTTGCTTTCTTCAGTTTCTCAGACATTATTTTGAAACGGGCATCGGGTTTTTTAACATTCAAATCCGGTTTTATATTCTCAGCTTTTTTCCTTGTAAGGGCAACCCCCCTTGATTTAAGAGTCTGCATAAAACTTGTTTTTGCATATTCAAGGGATTTTCTGCCGGAAACTACTTCATCGTTCATCTGCATGACAAAGGCCACAAGATTCATACCCGGCATGCCAGGGAAAATAGTATCAAGTAAAGCTACAGTTGTGTAGGCCGAAACTTCCGCTTTTAATTTTCCATGTGAATCAATGGTTAAATAGCCCATATCAATCACTGAATCCACAGATCCGGTAAGTTTGTCATCTTTTTCAAGTCCTATATCCACAAGTTCTTCCATAAAAGTTTTTCTGGTAAATCTTTCAGGAGGGGAATCAATTGCATCATTGATTTCCCTTTCCCTTTCCACGGCAATTACAAGGCATGCTATGGTGGCAAGATTATAGGACAATAAAGCTGAATCCGAATCAATTTTAATAAAGGAAACAATCTCTCCTGCAAGAATCTCATCAAGCTGGGTTCTTATAAATACAGGATCAACTGCATTACCATTATCCGGGATATCAATCATTAATCATCTCCTTTATTTATATCGGAAATCATATCGGCAATATTCGCCGCCATTTTTGATATATCCTGTGTCTTAAATTCACTGGCGTCACCACTGTCATTGTATTGTCCGGCCTGTTCCCGGTTTTTTAGGATATCATCATGAACCATTGCATCATTGTGAGAATCATCATAATCATATTTAGCTGGATCACCTCGGGAATCAATGAATGAATCAGACAGACTATCAGGTCCGGATTCAAGCCTGGCATCTCCTGATGTTGATATTTCAAGACATCTCCCATCCCTGCCAAATACCACTGAAAGGGCAACCTTGATATCAAAATCAAATTTATATGCAATTTGATCATGGTAGACAACAAGATCTCCTTTTTTATAATCCACTTCATCCTGCATAGCGAATTTGTGTTTTTCGAGAAGCATATTCTCAATAACTTCCCAGTCAAGTTCGGCATTTATTGTATCAATAAATTCCTTTTCACTAATATGAATAGCCTCTGGGTTTATAATTTTCATATAATCCACCTTTTATTGTTTGAAAAACGATTCCAATTCCCAGGCGAAATTCAGATATGCTTTTGCTACTCCGGTTCCAGCATCGTATAAGGCAACAGGTTTCCCAGAATCTGCCGCCCTTATAACGGCTGCATCATCGGGAATATAAGTTGAATAGACAATATCCCTTATACTGTCCTGACTCTGACTGTCTAAAAAGGCATCAACCTCACCATGACTGTTTTTTACAGATAAAAGCCCTGCAATCTTCAAACGAACCTGATAAGTTTTTCTGATATATTGTACCATTTTCAGCAAACAACTAAATTCTTCAATAAAACCTGCTGGAAAAAAATTTAAAGAGCAGGTAAACGGAATAATCAGCCAGTCAGCGGCAGTCATTGCAGCCACGGCAAGAAAGTTGAAGGAAGACGGGGAATCAAGAATAATATAATCGTATTTTTCTTTCAGATCCCTTAAAAAAATTCTTAAAATTTTTTCATTTCCCGCATTCAAAGATAATTTTGACGCTGCATGGAAAAGGTTAAAATCGGAAGGGATTATATCCATATACCTTAACATAGTTCTCGACACAGCCTCTACAGGTTCCAATTGCCCAGAAACAACAGCGCTAAGACCGTTGACATGACCAGAGTCCTTCATTCCTGACCATGCTGTTGACCGGGCCTGGGGATCACAATCCACAAGCAGAGTCTTTTTTTCAAGTAAAGCAAGGGATGCAGCAAGATTCACACTGGTTGCACTTTTACCGCTTCCCCCTTTCTGGCTGGCTATGGTAATTAATCTGCACATATTCATGATATTATCACTATAAATATATTTTTCAATCTTGAAAACAAATAAAAGCAACAAATGCCGAAGATCCTTTCATCTCCCCATGCCAAAAATAGAGATCTTAGCAAATACAGGAACATAGTTGAAATAATTTGCGTAATATATCATAATAATAGCCATTATCAAACTATATTAAAGGAGAACTTATTCTTGGCAAAAGTATCCATATCGCTGAAGGGCATAGATCAAGCCATAACAAACCTTAATTACAGAAAAAACTCAATTAAACAAAGAATACTATTGTCAATTAGAGCCCATTATTTATCCGAGAATTCCATTGCAGACTTAGAATCCATTAATACAGACAATATTGTAAAATCTGTATGGGATACCGGTAATAACCCAATAAAAATCAGAGCAAAGCGCAGAAATTTTTCAAGCGTTAAATCTTCAATAAATACCGATCTAAAAAGGCTTTCCCAAAACAACCGGAATCCTGAAAATATCACCATAAACCCTGCCAATATCTTTGATATGAGTGAGGATGCAAAAAACGACCTGCTTAAATCATTTTCAAATGCTGTTAAAACAGGCGAAGTTGACTTAAACCAGGTATCTGAGCTTTTGAAAGTTGTAACGGATTTCCTGTCAGATACACATGATATATCCGGAAACAGCACGTTCCAGGATATTGTCAGCCAGGTTAAAGAGATTATCTCCAAAGTATCGGAAAACATGATTCCGGATACAGAAAAAATAAATCAGAAAAAAGGTGATATCACTGATCAGAACGATGACAGCAAAAGATATAACGGGGATGAATCCGATGAACCTGAAGGAACAATACCTGAAGATGAAATTGAAGAAATTGAACTTGACGAAGATGAAGATTTGGAAGATGTAGAGCTTGACGAAGATGAAGACATAGAAGAAGTGGATCTTGATGAAGATGAAATTGAGGCCCTTGAAAATTATAGGAAAGAAAAAGAACTTGCAGAGCATTTTGATGAATTTCTTGGAGAAAATGATAAAAAATACAATGCTTATGTAATTGTTCCTGCGGGAACATACACCGTTGGAAGTAAGAGAAATTTTAAGAACACGCTCCAGCTTCAGGAAATTTACATGCCGGAAATATACATTGCACAATACCCTGTTACCAATTCACTCTTTGAAGTTTTTGTTGAGCAGACGGGCTATATTACTCTTGCTGAAAAAAAAGGTTTTGGAACCGTCTTTCACGGAAGGTTTAAAAAAGGTAAAAAAATATCTCTGTGGAAAAGAACATCCGGCAGTGCAATGATAGCCGGTGCATGCTGGTACCAGCCCCAGGGGCCCGGAAGTACACTACACGGTAAAAAGTATCATCCAGTCGTACAGATAAGCATTGATGATGCATGGGCTTTTGCCTCATGGATAGGCAGGAGGCTACCTTCAGAAGCTGAGTGGGAAGCTTGCGCAAGAACAGACATGGGTTTCAGATATCCCTGGGGTAATGAGTGGAAAGATGGATGCTGCAATATTGAAAAAAGCTCATTTTCAGATACAACACCTGTTGACAGATATGACAATTACGCCAATGGATTTAAAGTCGTGGATTTACTCGGTAATGTTATGGAGTGGACATCCGATAGAGAACCGGCTCCGTTTGATTCGGATAATGCCATTATGTTTAATATTGCAAAGGGAGGAGGATGGGTAGCAAAAGATGATATCACAATTACGTCACGCTCACTTTTTAAACAGGGGTTTGCATCAAATATTACAGGATTCAGATGTATTTCTAAAAAATTTTTATAGCCTTGACTCAGCAATTCTAATTATGATTTTTCGCCGTTTCAGAAAATTTGTAACCCACTGAAATCAGGTTGGCTAAAATTATAATTTACAGGTATTTCAACCATAGTCAGGCCAAATTGGAAATTGCTGGTCTTGACTTGATAAACTGTAAACTAATAAATATACATGGGAAAATACATTAATCGAATGTAAATATTATTCTCGCACAGAGACATAGAAACACAAAGTTTATCAACCCCTTTGTGTCTCTATGTGAGGTAATAAACACCCCGGTTTATAAGACTTTCAAAGGAAAAAACAAAACGGAACTAATAAAATGCAGATCAATATGATTAAAAAAAGAATACATAGAATAAGAAAAAAAATGTCCATAAAAGGTTTTGATGCCATAATGATCCTTTCCGATGAAAACAGAAGATATCTAAGCGGATATACGGGAGAAGACAGTTCCTATGATGAAACAGCCGGAATTCTCATAATCACGGAAAAGGACAATCTACTTATCACCGATTCAAGATATGACACCCAGGCTGGAAATGAAGCAGGAAAAATGTATACCATCCATTGCCACAGGGAAAAACTCTCAGATGAACTCGCTAAGATGCTGAAATCATTAAAAACTGTGAGGGTTGGAATAGAAGCAACAAGGATATTATACAGCCAGTACATAAGTCTGAAAAATGCGATTTCCGCAAAGGGATGTAGCATTAAATTTTATAATGCAGATGAAATCCTCGAGTCCCTGCGCATAAAAAAAGATCAAAATGAAATTAATAATATTAAATCCGCATTAAAAATAGCTGAAACAGCTTTCATTGAATTCAGAAAAAAAATTAAACAGGGAATGACAGAAAAAGCATCTGCTTGGCTTCTTGAAAAATTAATACGTGAGAAAGGTGCAGATTCTCTTTCTTTTCCGGTTATTTCTGCATCAGGAAAAAATTCAGCGTTACCCCATGCAATCCCGGGGGATAGAGAATTTAAACCAGGAGAACCCCTGCTGTTTGATTTCGGAGCCAGACTTAACGGGTATTGTAGTGATACCACACGTACCCTGATCATGGGGGAACCTGATGAAAAATTTAAAAAAATCTATAAAACCCTGTTTAATGCCCAGCAACTTGCTGTGGATAAAATCAAACCAGGAGTAATGGCGAAAGAGATTGACAAAACAGCCCGGGATTATATTGATGCCACAGAATTTGCAGGAAAATTCGGCCACGGCCTTGGCCATGGAGTGGGCATTGTCATCCACGAGGCTCCAAGACTTTCAAAAAGAGACTCCACTCTTCTTGAACCCGGCATGATTGTCACTGTTGAACCGGGGATTTATCTGCCGGACTGGGGAGGTATACGCCTTGAGAATATGGTAATGGTCACAGATAACGGAGCTGAAATTTTAAACACCATGAACTATGATGACTATATAATTAATGAATGAACTCATTGAACAATACATGGATCACCTTGCCGTTGAAAAAAGGCTGGCGCACAACAGTATAGCCTCATACCTAAATGACCTTACAGAGTACAACGATTTTTTGAAAAATCACAGTATAACCGATATCAGAAAAGCAGATACAACCATCATCTTAAGCTGGCTTGTAAACCTTAAGAAAAAAAGACTCTCGGCAAAATCAAGGGCAAGGCATCTTATTACAATAAGGGGACTCTACAGATTTCTTGTCCAGGAAAAACTAACTGCTGTAAATCCTGTACAGCATATTGATATCCCCAAAAAAGGACTTCATCTTCCAATGATAATAACCTATGAAGAAGTTGCATCCATACTTGCACTACCGGATACAGCAAAGCCGAGAGGCCTTCGCAATGCAGCCATGCTGGAGATATTGTATGGAGCAGGGTTGAGAGTCTCCGAACTTATCAATATGAAACTACAGGATATCGATTTTAAAGCATGTTTTGTAAGAATTTTCGGCAAGGGGTCAAAGGAGAGGATTATTCCAATTGGTTCCTGTGCCAGAAAAATAACAATGGAATGGATTCAGACGGGAAGGCCATGTTTATTGAATAATTATTCAAGCGTATAT
>Ga0256840_1004137_pt1 | contig 11103 bp, 11 predicted proteins | sample 355202metaG_FD_185969 | JGI IMG/M metagenome (GOLD analysis project Ga0256840, IMG submission 185969) | Hydrothermal vent microbial communities from Mid Atlantic Ridge, Atlantic Ocean - 355-202 | ecosystem: Environmental > Aquatic > Marine > Hydrothermal vents | place: Atlantic Ocean: Mid...
AAATCGCTTAACTCATCGGCTTGTAATAGTAGTGTGCTAAGTGCCAATGAGAGAATAATTGTCTGTTTCATATACTCTCCTAATAAATTAATAATGGTTGTTTTTTGAGTTTTGTTTTTTGAGTTTTAGGAGATATGAGGAGGAGCGTTGGCATTGAAACCTTTATCTAATACATCTTGAAAGAGTGTTGGTTTAAAAAGAATGGCTTGATAGCAGTAATCACAAACCAAATTAAGTGTTGAGGTGCTTGGAACATCTGCACTGTTTAGATTTTTATGAACAATACATATTTTACAGTCATCATGAACCTGTGCATCTTTGTGTATATGTATCGCACTCATAAACGAGGTGATAAAATAGACAACAATAAGTAGGTGGCGTAGTCTGATATTTTCCATGATTTGGAATTATAACATATAAATTAGATAAGAAAAGAGATAAAAAAAGGGGGGGGGACAGCAATCAATTGACACCCTACGAAAATATTACAATTTCACTCGTTTCAGAACTAAAAAACTCCATTAAAAAGTAAATAACCCTTCAAGTTTGACGATAAACTCATCACTGTTATAAACCTTCATATGGCGAATATTATGCTCATGAAAATGCTTCACTAATCTTTCATCATGCTCTAAAAGTTTGGCTCGATAATGCTCTATAGCTTTTTTACTAAGACTTTGATTTATAGGCTGATTTGTTTGAGGGTTCACAAGCTGTTCATCGGTTGTAACTTTAGGGTTCTCTTCCAACAAGTCTCGAACCATAATCACCACAACCTCATGTTTTTGTGCCAAAAGAGACAAATCAACAATATCTAAAAAATCACCTACCACAAACAAAAGATGTTTTGACTCTAAATGAATAGCAGAAACCTTCGCATAATCTACTTTTGTTCCCAACAACTCAACAGTACCAAACTCTGATATCATGTTCTCTATGGCATAGATATTTTTAGTAGGTTCATAATGTTTCATCTCTTTTCCAACCATTAAAATTGTAGAGAAAAGGTCATTCGCCTCATAAGCAGAGTAAGCCAAAACTGCCACCAGATACTCTAGTAACTCCTGCTTTTCTCCCAATAAAAAACGTCCATCAAGAAGCATACAAAGAGCCACATTAAGCTCCCGTTCCTCATGCATTTTCTTAACATAGGGTTTACCCAACTTCGCAGAGTTTATCCAAGAGATATGACGAATATCATCAGAGCTGTCATACTCTCTAAGTTCAGAAAAGTCATACCCCTGTCCTAAAATTCGTGATAGGTTTCCACCACTCAAATGGGTGTAGACATCTTCTTTGGCTTTTAGTAAGATGGTTTGGAGTTTGTTATTCATCTTTCACTTTTCACTATTCATTAAAATCACGGCATATCCACACGCGCTACAATATTCTTCAAAACATCATCAACCTCAACCCCTTTTGCTCGTGCTTCATACGAAAGCCCTACTCTATGACGCAACACAGCATACGCCATGGTCACAACATCGACAGGTGATACAAAATCTTTTCCAGCCAAATAGGCGTGAGCTTTAGAAGCCTTATACAAATCTATAGAAGCCCGTGGAGAAGCACCATAACGTATGTTTTTATCTTCTATTCGTGTTGCACGGATTAACGCTACAATGTATTTTTCAACCTCTTCATCTATATGAAGTTTGTCTATCTCAGAAGAGATCAACTCCAACTCATCAGCTGAAATTATCGCTTTAACAGCCTCTGAACTCTTCGTAGCAATCCGTCGCATGATCTCCAACTCATCTTCTTCCGAGTTATGTTCTATCAGCAACTTCATCATAAATCTGTCCAGTTGAGCCTCTGGTAACCTGTAGACCCCCTCTTGTTCTAAAGGGTTTTGTGTTGCCATAACCATAAAAGGATGAGGGAGTTCAAAACTCTCATCACCGATGGTCACCTGTCTCTCCTGCATCGCTTCAAGCAGTGCTGATTGTACCTTTGATGGACTTCGGTTTATCTCATCTGCCAAAAGAAGTTGGGTAAAGATAGGACCTTTTTTAATCTTAAAGGCATTGTTCTTTGGGTCATAAATCTCAGCCCCTATAATATCAGAAGGCAATAAGTCAGGCGTAAACTGTATGCGTTTAAAATCCAGTTCAGAGGCAGAAGACAAGGCTTTAACGGTGGTCGTTTTCGCTAAACCAGGTACCCCCTCTACCAAAATATGTCCCTCTGAAAAGAGACCAATAAGCAAGTTATCTATCATTGTCTCTTGACCCACAACAGCTTTGGCTATCTCTTGTTTTAAGCGTTTTATCTTGTTTGTCATTTTTTCCCTTCTTGACACATCTTTTTAATCTTCTCTAACGACACCTTCTTCCCATTATAAACCACACTTTCCAAAAGAACAACAGCTTTACGATACTTCTTATTATCTTGAACCAAAAGCAGTTGTAAAAGCTCTTTATCTGTTTTTGTAGTGTTTATGGCATCGCCCAAACGCTCCTCTTCACTCTTCTCTAAAACTACTTTCCTTTTCAACAAATCTTTTGGAAGCAAATATCCAGCTATAAAAATAGCCACATAACTACAAAGTGTCCACAACCACGACCAATCACTTTTGTTTACTATAGAGGGGCTATCTTTACTGTCTAAAAGCGTACTTTTATCAATCTGTTTTACGGTTATGGCTTGTGCAGGTATTTTTAAATCATAGCTCTTTTTTGTCTGAGGATTAAATGCTTTTAAAAGCACTTCTGGCAACTCAAAACTCTCTTTCGCAGAGATGGCATAGTCCCATTCAACACTAGAACTTGTTCCTTGAGAATGATGTAAATGTTTAACCTTCGGTTCTTGTGTAAAAAGATGATAACGCTCATCTTTAGAGAAGAGTGAAAGAGAAGGTAGATTCCCCTCACCTTCTAACAAAACTTTTAGATGAACAGGGTCATAAGCAGAGGTTGAGCTTTTATCTAAACTGTACGTCAATTTATAATCACCCACCAAATCTGTCTGTTTAGGTAGAGGTTTAACCGAGAGTTGCAAAGGTTCTACAACAACAGAAATATCTTTTTTTACCAAACCTTTAACATTATCACGGTCTCCTGAGATAGAGTAGGCTACTTTATCGTCATCGGTAAATGACTTTATCATTTCAAACTCTAAGGCTACCGTTCCCTCTTGTTTCGGATAAATAAGATATTTGTACTGATGTCTCAAATCATGATAGTTATCGTTCTCTTTAAAATCTATTTGATGAAAATCATACGCTTTAGATTTTTTAAGATTGAACTTGAACAACATCACAGTGGAGTGGTCTTCTTGACTAAGGTTTACATCTAAAAACAGGACTTCATTTTGATAAGGAGTTTTGTTACTTATATGGAAGTTATAACTTATGTCATTTGCAAGAGTTACTGTTAAAAAAAGTATCACAGTTATTATAAACTTCAATATCTTATTCCTATTTTTATTTTAGATTCAAAGTATAACAAAATCTTTAACCCATCTAGAGTAGAATACGCTAAAAATTATAAACAAAGATTAGAAAATGTTAAATTCCCTACGAAAAAAACTTTGCAAAAAACCAAGACAAGCAACATTTTTGAACCATCACCACGGTTTCCCCTCACGAATATACCCCTCATTTATCAAATCATAAGCTTTAGAACTCATCACTCTTTTTGTCTTACTATTTTCTGATGAATTTACAACCTTCACCGTAGAACTTTTACTCTTTTTAGAGCCTCCACCTCCAGAGCTTCCTGTTTTTTCCTCTTTCTTTGAACTTGATTTCTCTCCTGTCTCTTCTGCATTATCTGTTGAATCTTTAGAGGCTTCTGGAGAGCTTGGGTTGGTGAAACCTACTTTTGAGTTCTCTCTATGCTTTAAAAAAATAACTACTTCTAAGTTGTGTAAAGTGTCATTATCTTCACCCAACTGCAAAGCTTTGACATAGTAGTTCTTTGCCTTTTCATAATATGCCAATTTAGCCTCACAGTTTCCCAATGAGTATAGAAGTTGCTGTTTTACTTTTGGATTGGTAGTTTTTAAAGTTTTTAAAACACTTCTTGCCTCTTTGTATTTTTCTAATTTGTAGTAAGTATTCGCTAAAGTCAATTCTGATTCTAAGGTTTTAGACTCTATTTTAGAAAGCTCTTCTAGCGTAGCGTTATACTCTTTATTTTCATAATAGTCATAGGCAAAGTTCAAATAGTAACTGTCAAATTCACTTGCTTGAACATTTATATTGAGCAATACCAACAAAGTTATAACTTTCAGTGAAAATCTAGTAGCCGATAAGAAGAGAAAAATCAAGGCTAAAAATACAGGTATAAAAAAGAGTTCAAAGTGCTTATGACTTTGCCTTTTTAGACCATCTTTTAAAGCTTTTTGTTCATCTATCCAAGCTTGTATTTTATGGGTAGTATTTTCTACTCCATCAAATGGGACAAGAGTTCCTAAAGCTGAAAGTGAGGTGTTAAGTGTAGAGACAACAAGATGTCCTGCTTTGTCTTTTAAAGCTTTTCCATCTTTGTCTAAAATGATTGAACCTCTCTGCGTTGCCATGGCGATGGTCAAGATTTTAATATTTGAGACTTCTGCAAAGTCCACCAACTCTTCACCTATGGCTTCATCTCCTCCATCAGAAAAGAGGAGAAGCTTTTTTTCATGGTCTGGAAACTGGGCTACTTTTTCTAAAAGCTTTTTAAGGTCAGTTCCTTTGGTTAAAATATAGTCACTTCTCATACCATCAAGTGCCAAGGCTACAAGTTTATGGTCGGTAGTGGGTGGAGAGAGAAGCAGAGGGTTTATGGTAAAACCAATGAGTGCTATTTGGTCATACTTGTTCTCTTCTAAGAAGAGTTTAATGGTCTTGCGACTGGCTTTCGCACGAGAGGGTTCTATGTCATCTGCATTCATAGAAGCTGACAAATCAAGAGCAACTGTTATGGAATGAACTGGTAATTTTGCTTCTGTTGGTGCTTGAACCCAAACAGGTCTTGCTATGGCTATGAGTAACAATGAAAACGCCAACCAACGTAAGTTTTGTTGTAAACTTTGCTCTCTATCTCGTCTATACAAATAAGTAAAAAGAGGGATTAAAAACCATAAAAAAGAGGCATATAAAAAACTCATTCGCTCTCCTCATATCGTATTAATAGAAACAAAAGAGCAATCATCGCTAAAAAGAGAGGATAGATAAAATACTCCTCTCTATTCAAATACTTTTCTGAACGAATGGCACTTGGTTCAAGCTCCTCTATCTCTTCATAAACATCTTCAAGTTCGCTAGATGTTGAGGCAAAAAAACTTTTAGCTCCTGACACTTTGGCAATGGTTGAGAGCAACGCTTCATCATAATCACCCTTTTTACCAATGCCTATGGTATAAACTTTTACGCCTCGTTCTTGTGCCAAAACCACAGCTTGATGTGGCGAACTTTTCCCTGCATTATGCTGACCATCGGTAAGCAGTATCAAGACTTTTGACTTTGCCTCCCCTGCTTTTAAGGTTCGTAAACCTTGCATCAAAGCATCACCTATGGCTGTACTTGTTCCTGCTATGCCTACGTCAGACATCAGGTCAAACATCTCATTTAAGGCTTTTAAATCATAGGTCAAAGGGGAAGCAGAAAAAGCATAAGTTCCAAAAACCACCAAACCAATATTATCATCGTATCGGTTCTCTATAAAATCTTTGGCCAGAGTCACAGAGATATCATATTTGCTTTGAGCTTTGTCACTTTTGTTAAATCCACGTTCTGCCATAGAGCCACTGGTGTCTAAAACCAAAACCAAATCTCGACCTTTTTTTTCTGAAGCCAACTGAGAATTGTAGGAGAAAGGAGAGACCAACGCCAGTACAAGAAGCGTATAAATAATCATGGTTAAAAGCAATAAATTGTCCCAAGTAAAACTTTGCTGGGGTAACCACTCTGGCTTTGAGAAGTAGCGTGTTTTTGCTTTTATTTTACATAAAATAAAACAAGGTAAAAGTAACAACAGTACCAATGCTTGTGGGTATAGAAATGAAAATTGAGTCATGATTAATTATAGTACCCATTTAAAATGGGTACTTAGCATAAATATTACTTTTTCCCTAAAATATGCGTAACAATCCGATACCCATGATTTAGAGCAATAGCAATACTCCCTCCTGAAGCAAAAGCAATATCCCCTGCAACATACAATCCTTTGTTTTCACTCTCATAGTTCTCATCAAAAATCGGTTCACCTTTTTCATCGAGTGTAAATCCACACGCCTTTAAAAAGTCTTTGGGTGTGGTTCCACCTATGGCATAAACAGCCCTATCATAAAACTCATGGCTTCCATCTACATAATTTATGCGTAACTGACCATGTTCACTCTCCACATTTTCAATATCTATGCCCAGTTTCAGAGCCACACGCCCATCATCAGCATAGGCTTGTATCATCTCTTGATTGGTTGGGTTTGGTCTGCTTAACTCTTCTCTTCTGTAGGTTAAAGTCACCTCATTGGTATCACTCAACTCACAAGCATACTCCACAGCTGAGTCACCACCACCTACGACCAAAACTTTTTCACCATTCCCACATTTATCCAAGTTAAATCCAACTTGAGGACGCAATGAAGCAGGGATTTTATAATTGGGTTTGTTTGGTTTTCCCATTCTACCAATACAAACTATTACATTTTTAGACTGAAATTCACCACCACTGGTCTCTACAGTAAAAACATCATCTACTTTATTTACCTTTTGCACTTCACAATTAAATTTGCTGTCGATTACCTCATCATCAAGCAGTTTATCAAAGTAGTCCAAGGTACTCTCTTTGGTTCCATCTACAAAATTTACATTTCCTTCAAGCTCAACAGCCTGACCTTGCCAATCTTTATCAACACGTTTTTTATCTTTATAAAACTTACGAATGGTATGCGAATGATTATCTGTCTTCTCAATCAATAAGACTTTTTCAAGTCCCAACTCTTTTGCCTCAACCACGGCACCAATACCCCCTGGCCCTCCACCGATTATAATTAAATCATACATTGTATTCATACACTTTCCTTTTTCTAAACTTTATTATTGTACCAATATTATCTTCTTAGATAATGAATTATTTACTTTTATTTAAAGAGAGAAACAACTTCTGTTAACTTAACACTCATTTAACACTATAGGGGTATAATCACTTGTTATTTAATATATAAGGATTTTTAATGTTTAGTAAAAAAATAGTTTTAATATGTATACTTATGATTAGCTTGTTCTCTACAATTCAAGCAGAAGGCACCTTTACTAAAGTGGCTTCAGCAGAACCAACCTTGACCCAAGAAGGTAAAGAGAAAAAATGGTGTCCTGTCTGTGGTATGAATCTCAAAATGTTCTACAAAACTTCTCACACTGCACAACACCCCGATGGCAAACATAGACAATACTGCTCTATTCGTTGTTTAGCTATTGACCATCAGGAACACAACATCTCTTTAGAAACTGTTCAAGTGGTTGACGTAAACTCTGAAAAACTTATAGATGTCAAGAAGGCTTTTTATGTTTTGAACTCCAAAATAAAAGGAACCATGACCAAAGTTTCTAAACTTGCATTTGCTACCCAGAAAGAGGCAGCAATATTTTCAAAAGCAAATGGTGGCGAAGTGGTAGACTTTAAAACAGCCTTTGAAAAAGCCAATGAGTCGTTAAAAATAGATATTGCTATGGTCAATACCAAAAAGCAAAAAAAGATCTACCCCATGGGGAAAAAACTTTTTCTTAAAAAGTGTCAGCCAACCATTAACCCTATGGATTATGTAGAGATAAACCAACTCAAATCAGCCATTGCTACCAATGAAACACTCTGTAAACCATTAAAAGAGAAGCAACTTCAAGCTGTAGCACTCTACCTTTGGGATGTAAAACGTATGGATGACTTGGGAAAAGTTATCAGTAAAGTAGAAGTGAAAAAAGACGAAAAATGTCCTGTATGTGGAATGTTCACCTATAAGTATCCAAAATGGGCTGCACAGATTTTCTATAAAAATGGTGATGACAAACACCACTTCTCATTTGATGGAGTTAAAGACTTAATGAAATTCTATTTCGATGCGATGGCATGGGGGAACCATGAAAGTTCTAAAAAAGAGAATATTACAGATATTTTAGTAACCGACTACTACAGTCAAAAAGCACTTGATGGTACCAAAGCATTTTATGTTGTCGGTTCTGATGTACTAGGTCCTATGGGAAATGAACTGATACCATTTGCTCAAGAAGCCGATGCAAAAACCTTTTTAGATGACCATAACGGAAAAACTATAGTTACTTTTGATAAAATAACGAAAGAAGAAGTTTATAAATTAGATAAATAAAATAAAGAAGAGGATTAAATGCATAAAAAAACTCACATCCTCTTCTATATGCTTTTTATAGTAATCACCCTTTTAATAGCAGAACTCCTCTACCTCCAAAGCACCAAAGCCATGACTAAAAACCAAAAAGAGAAAAAAGAGAACTTTGTCACCATAGCAGGACTTCCTGACCTTGCCATAGTTACAGAGACCTCATCGGTACGACATAGAAGCATGAGTGACCTCTTTTCCATCTACAGAGATGATGCCAACTTAAGAGAGTATTTCCCTTCAACCTTTACCTATTCTCACTCGCACATTATCAATAAGGAATCCAAAGTTGAGCCGTAAAATAAACCTTTATCTTGTCGAATATGCCATTAATGCACTCTTTAGAAACCGAAGTAAGAACATCTTTATTTTAGTGGTTTTTACACTTTTAACAGCCCTACTTACCTCTGTATTTCTCATAACAGCTTCTATAAAACATGAACTACACAGCACCGTAGATGCCCTACCTCAAATAACCGTACAAAAAATTAAAGCAGGTAGGCACTACGACATCGACAGCAGTATCGCCGATGAAATTATAGGCATTGCAGGGGTAAGTGACGCCGTACCACGAGTCTGGGGGTACTACTACTTTGAAAATGCTGGAGTAAACTTTTCTCTGGTCGGCATAGAGCAATATGCACAACAGTACAAAAACAGCTTTAACCAAGTAGTAGAAAAATTTGACTTTGACGAACTAAATTCTAAAAATCAAATGGTAGTCGGGGTCGGTGTTAAAAGCATTATGAACGCAAGTTATTATAAAGAGTATTTTAACTTTATCAAACCTGATGGGAGTTTTAAACAAGTAACACTTGCTGGTTTTTTTCAGAGTGAAACCGAGTTGGAATCAAACGACATGATACTCATGGCAAAAGAGACCGTACGAGAGATTTTTGACATCGCAGAGGACAAAGCCACAGACATTGTGGTTAAAGTTCCCAATCCTGAAGAGGTAACCACCATCGCCTCAAAAATAAAACTCATGTACCCCGATACACGGGTCATTAGCTCTAATGATTTAAAGATAAGTTATCAAAACATTTTTGACTACAAATCGGGAGTTTTTTTAGCCCTCTTTATCGTGTCTCTTTTTACATTTTTTATGATTATTTATGACAAAGCTTCAGGCTTAAGTTCTGAAGAAAAAAGAGAAATAGGCATACTAAAAGCCATAGGTTGGAGGGTTGACGATGTTCTAAAAGAGAAGTTTTACGAATCATTTATACTCTCCTTTTTAGCCTACACCATCGGCATACTTTTAGCCTTTGGATTTGTCTACCTTTTCCAAGCTCCTCTTTTACGAGAGATATTTGTAGGCTACTCTCAACTAAAAACATCATTTGAACTGCCATTTATTTTTGATATTCAAACGCTGTTTCTAGTCTTCTTTCTATCCGTGCCTATTTATATAGCTGCCACTATTATTCCTTCATGGAGGGCTGCAACTTTAGAGGTTGATGAGGTGATACGATAAGAGAAATAGGCTCTTTTTAATTTGCCTCTATGGCTGATTTTATAAGTGCCTCTTCCTCTTCTATAATTCTCTCTTCTTCTGTTTGAGGAAGCATCTCTATTTTTGTCTTTTTAAGAAGAGGTATATCTTGTTTTGGTGGTTGCTCTTTTATTACATTTTCACCCTCTTCTACAATAAGATTCTCTTCCATCCCTGCATGAATCAGTGCCTCTTGCTCCTCTATGATTTTCTCTATATTTTCACTAGAAGCCTCTTTATTCAAATCTTCTTCAACTGCAATATCTTGCTCTTTAAGCTCCTCATTCATTAATGCCCCTTGTTCTTCCATAGAATACTCCATCTCTTCGGAAGGAATCTCCTCAACAAGTGACCCTTTTACGGCAATATCCTCTTCTATTTTAGAATCATCTTCCAAAGATTCATCTGCAAAACCCTCTGCAACCATTACCTTTTCTGTAACTACATCACTATCAACACTTTTTTCTTTCTCTTCAACCATCATCTCTGCTACCACACTAGCAGAACCTTTAGCTGAAACATCACTGCTCTTTTTCAAACCATAACCATAATAACCCAAAGCCACTAGAAGTACTACTCCTACAATAATCACTGTTTTTTTCATGTTGTTCCTTTTTTTAATCATATATGATATTATATATTATTATATTGTGTTTTTCAATGAATTATCTTATTATATTTAAATGTTAAAATATGGCAAATTGTCATCTTTTTTAAAAAGTATATATTTTTATGTTAAACTACTAAAAATGAATCATAATAATACAAAGAAGTTAATCAAAAAATGATAACCCTAAAAAATACAACCAAGAGTTATGAAATAAACAAAAACAACAAAATAACAGCCATAGAAGATATCAATCTACATATAAAAGAGGGAGAATTGGTTGTGCTAAAAGGGAAAAGTGGTAGTGGAAAGAGTACCATACTTTCGCTCATTGCTGCATTGACCAAGCCGACATCGGGTGAGATTATTGTGAATGAAAAAAGGGTCTCTAAACTACCAGACAGTTTTGCTTCTGATTATCGTCAAGAGGATATAGGGTTTATATTTCAAAAATATAACCTCATTCCTACACTTTCTGTAAAAGACAACATCTTGCTTCCCCTGGTTCCAACCAACCCTGATGAAAAAGAGGCCCAAACAAAACTTGACAAAGTGATGAAACAGTTTAATATTACTCATAAAAAAGAGACCATGGTTCGTAACCTCTCAGGTGGAGAGCAACAGCGTGTGGCGATTGCTAGAGCCCATGTCAATGACCCAAAGA
>Ga0256840_1004138_pt1 | contig 11101 bp, 16 predicted proteins | sample 355202metaG_FD_185969 | JGI IMG/M metagenome (GOLD analysis project Ga0256840, IMG submission 185969) | Hydrothermal vent microbial communities from Mid Atlantic Ridge, Atlantic Ocean - 355-202 | ecosystem: Environmental > Aquatic > Marine > Hydrothermal vents | place: Atlantic Ocean: Mid...
TGTCTTCATCATTGAGATTAACAATTCCATCACCACTATATGCCTTTGCTCTTACATAAACATAATTATTGCTTGAAGTAATTTCCCAACCTTCATTAAAGCCTGTACCAAAGTCTATAATTCTTTCAGCATTATCAAATTTTAAAATAGACACTCGCCCTGGGGCTACTTTTAAATTTGTTACATCTTCTGCGTTGTATTTAATCGTTCCCACCCTTTTATCTATGTTTGAGAGTCTAGGGGATGATGCACTGTGTAGTAAAGTGATACTAGTAAATAGTAATATATATATAGTCTTCATTATATTACCTCAGTATCTACACGGTAAGAAAGAACTTTAAAACCAAGAGGGTTAACAAGTCTTTCATCTTCACTTAACTCTGCTTCTGGGTAATATTTATATGAAAGTGTAATCAGCAAGTGTTTTGTTTTGATAATTGATTTAGTACTTTTACTAATAACCTGCACCTCAAGTCTTACTCTTGCCATCCGTCTACCTGCACTTACATCTGGTACAGTAGAAAGTAACTTAACCTTTTCAATTACATTATCCTTATTAACATCATGACGTGCATATTTACCACTATATATTTTTTTATATTCTGAAGATACAAAGTCATTAGATAGCTGCTGCACAAAAACATAATCTTTTTCAAGGGTATCAAAATAATACCCTTCACGTATGTATGTGTATAAATTAATAAAGTGCTTATCAATAGCCTCATTTGTTGTAAGTTTTTTCTTATTGAGTACTGTAATAACTTCTGCTACACCCGTAGTTTTATCAACCTTTACTATAAAAGGAACAGAAGTTTTTAAAGGCATAAGTGCAAATAATGCACCTGCTAAAATTAATGTTAGCAGAGTTGAAAAAAATGTAATCGCCCATGCTCTTTTATTAGACCTCTCAAAAAGGTATTGTTTAGATGCTTCATAATCCATCGCTTCTTTATTGTCATACATACATCATTTCCTTTTGTATATCTTTAGAATTAATTGGTTTCCATTGTTGGTCTTCATCAAGTAAATTGTCTTGAGGTGCTAATAAATTAGCAGTACTACAAGCATTTAATAAAAATAGTATAAGTGTTGTAAATAATAATTGTTTCATTTTATTTTCCTTTTCCAAATTTTGCAGCTATTTTTCCTGCAACATATCCACCTGCGGCTTTCCCTGCTCTACCCACACCTCTACCTGCCATACCTCCAGCTTTTCTACCTGCATTAAGTGCATTGCTTGCCATTCCTTGTGTTGCTCTTGTCGCCATAGAGTCTATGCCCCCACCTGCCATACCAGAGGCGAGGTTGAGGACATTTTTTGTTATGAATGCTATGAATAGACCAAAAACTAAAAAACCTATTGAACCTAACCAATAATCAACATCACCAGCTTTTATTTTGAATAATATATTTTGCATAAATTTATCATATGAAATTGATACAACCTTTATTATTATTCCAATAAGCAATACAGTTAAAGCATTCGATAAAAGTAACACTAACCAATTTGTAAAAGTTTGTTTTATCCATCCAAACAAAAGTGCAGCAATTGCAAGAGGTGCAACTAAAATTAATAATTTTAATGTGAATGTTGTTCCTATAAGTATAAAAGTAATACCCGCAGAAGCCATTAAAAATCCACCCCATACTAAAATAGCAATGAAAGGTGATTCATAAAAACTAGAAGCTTTTATAAAAATAGTAGATATTTCTGATGTTTGTCCTACTAATTTATCCATAACTGCATATAGATTTACGCCTCCACCAGCCCATGTATGAATCTCATCAATTGTTGCAGATAGAGTAACCCAATGATTGTCAATATTAAAGGCAAAGGAAATTATAATACTCCACAAAATCATTTCATAAACTAAATTTTTTATGGGTTGTGGATATTTACCTGCTAAAACCAAGTAGCCCTTTATTGTTATCATTAAACCCAAATATATAATCAAAAAACTTTTGAGAGCAAGCATATAGGATGCCATTTTAGTAATATCAAAATGAGTGAAAATTAAAGTTAATTCTGTATTTAAGTAACTAAACATCTATCTATAGTCTTTAAAAAGACCATTTCCTCTATTTTTATTTCTAAGTTGAACTTTTTGTCTATCATCAACTCTTTTCATTGATTTATTATTTGCCTGCATCAACATAATTTGAGTTTTAGAAACTTGTATTTGAGCAAGTTGCATACTGATAGCATTTGAAATGTCTTGACTTTCTTTAGGGTCTTTGGAGTTCGCAAGCTTTGTACTTAAATCTTTTAATTTGTTTGAAAAAGTTTGTAATTGAGTACTATAATTTTGATACGTTGCTATTTCTTGCACACTTCTAACCATAGTGTTTTTACAAATTCTTCTTTGGTCTTCATTGTAGTACGTTGGAGTACAATCATCAAAAAGTGTATATTTATCAAACAGTTGTTTAGCCATGACACCTATCTGTGATTGTGGATTATCTATATTTAAATCCATAAGGTCAATTTTCCATTCATCCATTACTTGTTGAAGTTGCTGTATATCTTTTGTAAACTGAACCACATCTCTTATCCCTGTAGTATTGATAATATCAGTTTCCCAACGCTTCGCTTCTGCTACCCATCCTGCGGCCGTTTCTGCTATATGTGTAGGGTCAATAACCACATCACCTACACCAAAAATTGCACTAGATTGTGTACAAATTAATGATGTAGTGATAAGAGATAGCGTGACGTTCTTAATATGTTTTTTCATTTATTATCCTTTATAAAGTTGTTTTAATTGATTTACTTTTTCAGCTTGAGTAATATTATCTTGTGAAAAAATATCTTCAACCTGTTCCTTATATGCTATACCTGTAGAGAGTATTTTGATGTAAGCATTATCAAGTTTACTGAGGTCAAGTTGAACAATGACAGCACCTTCTTCACGCTTAATCAAAAATTTGTACTCAGACGGTTTAAATTTTTTGATTGTATTAAACTCATCATCTGTACAGCTCAAGTTGATATAGTCTTCTTTTATCGCTTTTTGATTAGCGAAGAAGATGAGTGAAGCACTTTGTTCTATAATAGGTCTAGCAATCTTACTTTGTGCGATATCCTCTACACTTTGTGTGGCTAAAACCATCACCCCATTACGTTTACGTATAGTTTTTTGTTTATCTTTTATCCCTTTGGCGATAATTTCATTTTCTACCCAGTACCATACTTCGTCGTACCATACTCCAAATCGTCTACCGTCAATTAATTCAAAAACTCTCCAGTTTAAATAATAAGCAATAGGATCTTTAACATCTGCATCATCTAAGAACTCTGTACCATCAATACCAAAGACAGAGGTGTCATTATTAAACTCAAGTTCATCATTTTCGTTATCAAAAACCCAACCAAATTTATTACCTTTAGTCCATAGAGAAAAACGTTTTTTAAGAGAATTACTATCTGTGGTCTTTTGTGTTATTTGTTCACATAAAAGAGATATTGGATAAGCTCTGTCTTCTTTAGGAACTTCTTTCATAATAAAAGTTATGGCATTGTTTAAAGCCTCTTCGTCTTTAACAGTCAATATTTCACCGTTGCGAGTTACTAACATTTTCATAAGTACTTGCAAATGATTAATATTTGTTTTTGTAGCTTCCATCATAAATGGATTAAATCCACTAGGTTCACCATTTCTGATAATAGAGTACTTACCCCCTATTGCAAGTATATTTCCCATGGCACCATAATCTTTATCAAAATAAACAAACGTAGCTCTTTTTTTACTCTCATCAAGATTGTTTGGAAATGTTTCTTTATTGTTATACTTCATCATCATATTTAAAAGAAAAGAGAGGAATGCAGTTTTACCACCACCCGATTTACCTACAATAAAAGTATTGCCAAGCCATTCTTTCCCGAAATCATTTTTGCCCTGTGTTTCATGAAGATTGAGATAATAAGGCTGTCCGTTTGGAGTTTTTAAAATGCTTATAGCATCACCCCAACAATTTTGATCTCTTTTCCCTTTAGGAAAATTATGAAAAGAACTAAGGCTTGCAAAGTTTGCAGAACTGAGTGTGTCAACTCTAGGTCTATATGAGAAATTACCAGGTAGTTGTGCAAAATAACTAGCAGGTAAAGCAAGGTCTGCTAATGTAGGTGAAAAACCTGTGTTCGTTAATGCTGCTATAGCTTCATTAGTATCTTCAATAAGTTTCTTTTTACTATCTGCATAAATTGTAATTGAAAATGAATATTTTCCAAAAGAAATTTCATCACTTGTAAGTTGGTCTAGTGCTATGCTTATTTCATCAATTTGAGAAATGGCTGCATCTTCAGTTCCCTCAAGTTGATTTTGTTGTTTGTTTAATGCTTTTATGGCATCCATTCTTTGCTCTGGAGAAAAGCTTTGAGTGATAGTATAATCAATATTGAGATACATAAACACATTTAAAATCCCAGGGTAAGTTTCTGTACCATATTCTTTAAACTCAAGCATTCTAGCAAATCTTTTATCTCCATTTGGAAAATTAAGTTGTAATGTGTTTTTACCAAATTGTATGTTTTGTAATCCACCTGAAAGATATGTATTAAGAGGTGCTTGTAATACACGTACTTTTTTAAATTTCCCACTTAATAGATAGGAGTAAAAAGCAAGTTGGCTGCTATATTGTATATTGTTGTCTTCATATACAGCTAATTTAGACAATTTAAACTCTTTTAAGATGGTTTCAATTCTACCAGTCATTTCATCTACTTCATCTGTATAGTGTTTTAATTCATCTCTTCTAACTTTTACGTTTAGCTTTTTAAAACTTGATCGTTTTATTTTAGAATTAAGTGGACTATATATAAGAGTTAAGTAAAGATTGTTTTCATGCAATGAACCATGATTAAAAGTTTCATAGTATTGTTCTGAAAATTCTGTTAAATAAGGATCATCATATTTAAAGAGAAAGCTGTCTTCTATTGTAGCTCTTGTGCTATGTACATAAAATGAGAATTTTTTAGTACTACTTTGTTTAAATATCATATTTAGTAAATCTATACGACTGTTTAAAATATCAATATCTTCTATTTCAAAAGCAGTACCTTCAACTTTCCAAGTTGTCATCAAATCATAATCATGTGTCTTTACAATATCTTTCGTAATTAAACTTGAAAAGGGCAATAATTTCTCTATATTAAGATTTTTATCTAATCCCAATATGGAAAGATCAGGCATAGTATTAAATTTATTGTTTAATCTATAAGCATTAGTTGTGTATGTATTGGCACCATAATATTCTTTATTTTTTCGTTTACCCCAAAATTTAATTTTAAAAAATATAAGTTTAAAAATATTTTCATCATAACGAATGGCTGTTTTCATCACAATGAAAACAATAGGCAACAATATAATTATATAATGGCTCACAGCCATACTTAACCAAATAATTACAGAAGAAGCTATAAAAAAAGATTGCATAGGTACCCCAAACAACATAGTTGTTCGAAGTAATCCTTTAAAAACGGCTTCATGATTGACACCTTTTTTATACGTATACATTTTAAACCCTGTTAACTAACAAGTAGTGCGGCGATCTCTAATGCCCCACCAATAATCAAAGCACCAATGAAAATAACAAGTACATCCGTAAAGTGAGCACCTTTAAATATCATCTTGTAACCTACCACCATAAAAGCTATGGCTACTACTACAACAGCCAATGTGCTAAGTAAAGTTTGCACTTCTGTAGCTATCTCTTCGGCTTTTCCTAAGCCTCCTGCGGCGAAAGCTACTTGCATAAATAGCAAACCTATGAATATAATTCTGTTTAACATCTTTTTTCCTTTGTTTTGAGATGGATGAAATTTTTTATTGATAGTATTAAAGTAATTTTGAGGTAATGCAAGTTAGATAGAGTGTTATAGTTGGGAGGTCTTAGAGGTTCTAGCAAAAGAAAAAAAAAGTTATTATAAGTTAAGGGTTTGTCACCCCCCCCGAGTTGTAAATATTTAAAAATCAAGAACTTTCCCTTTACTTAAATCATATTCTATTTCTTTTTTACAAAATTTAATTTGGTCATTCTTTTTTAATCCAAATGCTAAAAAATATTGTTTTGATTTATCTGCATCTAAACAAGTTTGCATTGCTTTGTCTTGTTTTATCTCTTCTGGAGTCTTTGCTTCACACGCAGTTAGTACTAAAAGTGCAAATGCAATAGTAGGTATTGAGTATATTTTTTTCATCGTATCCCTTATCTGTAGTCTTTAAAAAGACCATTTCCTCTAGTTGTGGATTGAGATATTTCTTTCTTGCAAAATTTAATTTGGTCATTCTTTTTTAATCCAAATGCTAAAAAATATTGTTTTGATTTATCTGCATCTAAACAAGTTTGCATTGCTTTGTCTTGTTTTATCTCTTCTGGAGTCTTTGCTTCACACGCAGTTAGTACTAAAAGTGCAAATGCAATAGTAGGTATTGAGTATATTTTTTTCATCGTATCCCTTTTTTCTATTAATTTTATATTGTATCATAAAATGATACCTATTTTCTATTAATTTTATATTGTATCATAAAATGATACCTATTTTCTATTCTTCCAATTATTGTGAATTTCAGCATGTGCTTCAGCATTCCAAGAAAGTTCTTTTACTGCTTTACACATCTTAGAGTTTGCAGGGTCTGTTTGACCATTTCTAATTTTTAATGCACCCTGATAGCCAACACCAAAAACTTTTTGTATTTCTTTAGCATCGGTCAACATTATTTTATATATTTCTTTTTCCATATCTATCACGAAGTATATCCTAATACTTTATAATTTCTACTTAAAATAGATATTATCTTCAAATTATTTCTATTATCTTTCAAGTGAACGTTCCTTAGTTAGCTCTTTTAAAGATACTAATTCATATTTTGTTCTTCCAGGTTCGTTTGATTTTTTAATGATGTTTTTTTGTAGCATATCTTTTATGTGCCTTCCTGCGGTAAGTTTATTAACACCCTCAGCATCTTGATATATCGAGTTTGATAGATATCCTTTATTTTCTACAAGGTTATCTATCATGTCTCTTTGTTTTGTATTTAGTTTTATTTTGTTTAGAGCTTGATAATAAGCTAATTTATCTTTGTCATTCATAGAGTGATTATAACAAAAAGTAGTAAAAGTTATTGTTTTCAACTTGATTAAAAAATTCTAGTAGGTATTATCCTCACAATTTTTTAACTTTCTACTTAGGCTCAATACAACTCTTTCTAGTGCTTTTATTTCAGAGCTTGATTGCTCATGTATCAAGTTCTCTCTTATAAATTTTGCATGTATATTATTAAGTGAGTCTACACCACTCAACATTGAATCAATATAAATATAATCAATACTTAGCCAGTAGCAAAAGATTAAATTGTTTGAGAAACAAAACTCTTTATAAAATCTGTTTATTTCTAAAGTATCGTCCGATGTTGTATTTACTGCATTCATTAAAATTTAACTCCTTCATTCAATTCAGCATCTGTAAGTATAAAAGTACTTCCATCATAAAACCTAACCTTCAGTTTATTTTTTACAGGTGTAATTAAAATAATATTAGGGTAGAAGTCATTATCAAAAAGATAATCTTTCCCTATGAATTTACTATAGTCTTTTGTATTATCTGGGTCTACCACAGTATCATCATCTTTTGTTTTGTCTTTAATAAGCATTAGTTCTTGATTATCAAACATGTATTTCCAAAGTACTTCTGCTTCAGTAGATGAATATACATAGTCAGGATTATATTCATTATATAGGAGTCCTTTATCATTTAATTTTATTAAGTGTTGCTCTTTGCTACCCCCAACTCTACTTTTTAATAAAGGCACTTCAGTAAATGTTTCTCTTACAAAAGATCTCCATTGCTCATAAGAATTAGCATCTTTTTCAAGATACCATGTAAAAATAATTTTATCAATCGTTCTACCTTTCTTTTTGTATTTTACTGTTAGAGAATAGATTGTTTTTTCATTAATTTCATTAAGAGATAATTCAATGATATGTTTTCTAAAATCAGAAAACTTTTTATATTTATTTTCTTCTAATCCATATATAAGTCTTAAATTTCCTGTAGAAATTTCCCATTTTCTAAAATCTCTTCTTTGTTCCAGTTGTTCAAAAAGAGTGACCGTATAACCACTTTTAAGCGATGCAATGATGGGTAATTTCATAATATAAACATTGTTTACAGCAGGAATATTTTTTCTTACCCACTCATCAAATCGAAAGATTACTTTTTCTCGCGTAAGTGAAAAATGTGAAATTAAAACAGTTTTTTCAACTCGATATGTTTTACCAGCAGAATCTTTATGACGCATGTTTATGGAGGTACCTATGATTTCTGAAAGAGACTTCTCTAAAGAATATTCATCATCTTCTTGTTCCCAGCCTTCATCATCTATAAATACTTTACTAAACAAGTGTCCTTGTTTTCTTTTTTTTGAAATACCAATCATCTCAAAAAAATCATTTACTGGATATTCAAAAGATGTCATTTCTGGATTAACAGTTAACTTATCATATGCAATTTTTATCATAGCCGTGAATGATACTCGTTGATGTCTAGTCATTTTTGTAGTAGGCGTTCCAAAAATTCTATTCTTTATAACCTCATTTTCTGATTGAACTAAGTTGTTGCACATTATTTCTGCCTTTATATGTATAAAATGATACATTAATTCCACATATCTCCGTAGTTTACTACACATATTATTAAGATATCTATAAAATGATACATTAATTCCACATATCTCCGTAGTTTCCTCCACATATCTCCGTAGTTTCCTCCACATATCTCCGTAGTTTCCTCCACATATCTCCGTAGTTTCCTCCACATATCTCCGTAGTTTCCTCCACATATAGGTCGAGTTTTGCCTATGAGGACGGGCGTTGCGAGAAACCATAACTAGTATTATAACTAGTATTATAACTTCTCTTTAACTCACTTTGAAAAATCACGCTTCGGTACCCTCTGCTTTATAAGGAAAATTTCCCTATCGGTCAATCTTTCTATCTTCTTAACGTCTTGCAGACAACATAAAAGGAAAATTACTCCGTAATTCTTTGTCTTCATGTGATAGATAGCTTAGAGCTATCTTCACTTAATGTCTGCGACGCTGGGCTGATTAGTAAAGGAGTTGGATTTTTATGAGACAGTCCTAAGACATCTCCATGGCTAAAATGTTTTAGTCCTTGTAATATCAAGTCTATACTATTTTAGTTCTGGAGTACTTGCCCTGGTGTATTACTTGAGTCTTGCTAACTGCTGTTTACGCTTCGCGTCTGTGGTTATAATTATCTTTCTATTCCATTTTTTTTAATACTTTTATCTTTAGTGGCTTCTTTACACTTTATAAATTCCTTGAGCTTATTTTTTGCACTTAAAGACTTATCAATAGAGGTTAATAAATAGGATTTTAATTTAGTATATTCTGTAAGGTCTTGAATTTTAGCTAATGAAATGGGTTCATTTATAATATCCAATTTATTTGGTTGTTTAGCAGCTAATAATCGTATTATATCTTTGTCTGTATAGGTTATTCGATAGGTTTTAATTGTATTTATAATTTCTTTTGAAGTAAACTTTTCTTTATTTATTAAGTAGGCAACATCATATAAATCTCTTATTTTATTTCTATCTAATAATAATAAAGATTTTTGTTTAAAAAGTACTTCTGGACTAGCAATGGTAATATTATTAAAAGATGTTGCATACAAATCATTCTTTAAAATTTCACTTTCGTATATATTGCTTCCTGTGTTAACTACAAAATCAACTTTTAAACCTGTGTCTTTTTGTATATATCGCTGTATTTGTGTATCAATATCACCACCCTCATTAATTGCTGAGTCTTTTATAAAATTGTTGAATTCGTTTTTTATTAAATTAAATTTTTTTATAAAAGGGAGTTTTGGTAAATTTTCATTATGAGGAAAACAAATATCTATATCAAAACTTTCTCTATGTCCATAGTGATATGCTAAAGCTGTACCACCAATTAACGTAGCTTTATGCTCTTTAAAAATATCTTCTTTTGAAAGATCTTCTAATAGTGAATATGTTTGTCTATTAATAGTTGTCATTAATAACTTTAATTACATTTTGGTAAAAGGTTTTATTGAGTTCACTTTTATATTCTTTGAGTGCAGCGACTACTACGCTTTTACCAAAGAATTTTATAAACTGTTGTATGATGTTCACTGTACAAGCATTTGTTAAGCCTGTAATAATAAATCCAGACACTTCATTTTGCTTTATTACATGATTAATATTTGTACGACAATAACAAGCTCTTGGAATTCCAAAATCAAGTATCTCTTTTAATTTCAGTTCTTTCATAATGTAGCCTTTTCATACTTTAATTATAACATATTAACCGCTTTAAGGTTTGAAATATAAGTAAAACTTCTAATCCCGTATTTTAGGGATTTGTAGCTGACGAAGAAACTCGTTTAAGGTTAGGATTTTAATCAAAAAGAGCTACTTTTCGATGAGAGCGTGTTTTGGTGGTTTACATAATAGTGATTCTCACAAAAAAATTATTGTGAGAATATTTTAACAAATTTTATCATTGAGTAATGTTGATGACAAATGTTAATTGTCCAATAGTTATAATAAAACCTATCATTATGATCAAAGATTTCTCTATATTTGTGCTACTGTTATTGTAAGCTATGTAAAGTATAAATATCAATACTATATATAAAGCAATAGATAAAATCATTTTAAATCCTTAATTAGTGCAATTTTTCCAATGTAGCAATTCTTACAAACTCCCCTACACTCTTACCTAACAGTTCTGCTGCATGAAGAATAGCTTGATGTTCTTTTTCGGTAAAGTAAGAAGGAATTTGTTTACTTTTTAAATCCTCTTTTGCTTTTTTAGGTCTACCCATCTTTTTTTTACCCGATGCTTTTGGTGTTTCCTTTAAGGGGGCACTCTCTTTTACTGCATTTATCTTATCTACAAATGATTTTTTTTTCTTTTGATTTTCAGTCATTTTTGTAGTCCTTTTTCGTAAATTGATATTAATTCTTCTGCAAGTTTGTTAATTTCATAACTTGCATCTTCATGTCCTTTTAGTGTATGTGCTTCCTGTACCGTAGAACCTTCCCAAATAG
>Ga0256840_1004140_pt1 | contig 11099 bp, 10 predicted proteins | sample 355202metaG_FD_185969 | JGI IMG/M metagenome (GOLD analysis project Ga0256840, IMG submission 185969) | Hydrothermal vent microbial communities from Mid Atlantic Ridge, Atlantic Ocean - 355-202 | ecosystem: Environmental > Aquatic > Marine > Hydrothermal vents | place: Atlantic Ocean: Mid...
ATTAAAACCAGCGCAGTCGCCGTCATAATCCATGCTGTGTTGGCGGCATTTAATTCGTCTGCTTGAGTGATAAAAGGGAGTAAGGTTAAAAGTGAAAGGGCAAAAAGCTTAAACGTTCTGTGAGTCGCAATCATTATTAAAGCGCCTCCTGGCCTGTTTCACCCGTTCGGATTCTGATGGTTTGCTCAATATTGCTAATAAATATTTTGCCATCACCAATTTTTCCGGTATTGGCCGCTTGAGTAATGGCTTCAACCGCTTGATCCAGAATGTCGCTAGAAACCGCAGCTTCAAGTTTTAGCTTGGGCAAGAAATCTACTACATATTCTGCACCACGATAAAGCTCAGTGTGTCCTTTTTGACGACCAAAACCCTTTACGTCGGTAACGGTCATGCCATGTATACCAATGTCTGATAAAGCATCGCGTACATCATCAAGTTTGAAAGGCTTGATTATAGCGGTAATCATTTTCATGTTGTTCTCCTTGCACCATTAAAGTGCATAGAATACATGAGTTGGAACTATTTTTCGAGAATAGTGTTCTGATTATTAAGCATGCAAGTAACGAACATCAGCTTTAGTTTCTGATTCATTGCTAGGAATATAAAAGTGAGGGGAGGTAAATGCAGATGGTATTTCATCCGCTGTTATTAATAGTGTGAGTTCTTGTTTTGCTCGACTCATCGCAATAGTGAGTTGTCGTGCATTTTTCATAATTAAATCTTGTTCTTTTTCTGCATCGTTATGGAATTGTTTCTCACTGGCTGCTTGTAAGTGTATGTCACTGATAAAAACATATAGTGCGCTCAAGTTATACTCGTGTAAGAAGGATAGCGTGCAGATGGCAATATGATCAGGCGTACGTTGGATGTTCTCATTATTTAAACAGCTACAAGGAGCACCTAAAGTATTTTCGATAAGGTTCTTGAGTGATTGTTGGGTGGTCTTGCTAGTGGTTACTAATAAAATGTTATTAGCGCTTACATCATTATGAATAAGCTTTTTAAGCTCTGATAATAATCTGTTTCTTTCATCTTGTTGCTGAATAAAATGCAATAATTTAGGGCGCTGAAACTTAGAGTCAGTCACTTTGTAATCTTTAATAGGGATTACTTGGGCATCAAGCTTCTTTCTTAAATAGGCATTCGCGGCAATAAGAATTAACGGGTTGCTGGTTTTTTTTCTTGTTAAGCTGGTTGTCATATTGATTATTATAAAATTATTGTTCAATAACTTTAGCACGGCTTAAATGAACCTAAGGTAAATAGGTAGTCTTACTTTAGTGGAATGCGATAAACGGGCGTTTTTTAAAATCGTCATGCAAAGGAAAATATTAAGTAAAGGAAGCTAGTTTGGCTATATATGCAATAGGGGATCTACAAGGTTGTTATGACTCATTACAACGTTTGTTAGAAAAATTAGAGTTCTCGCCAGAGAGTGATCAGCTATGGCTGGTGGGTGATTTGGTTAATCGGGGTAAAAAATCTTTAAAAACGCTTCGTCTAATTCAAAGCTTGGGTGATTCGGCTATTACAGTGTTAGGTAATCATGATATTAGTTTAATAGCGATGCATTATGGTGTGCTTTCCCCGAGCAAAACATTGAAAAAATTTCTAGGCTCTCCGTATCGTGAGGAGCTTGTCGATTGGTTGCGTCACAAGCCTTTTTTGCATGTGGATGAAAGTTTGGGTTTCTGTTTAGTGCATGCCGGTATTTCGCCACAATGGACATTGGCAGAGGCGCAAATACACGCCAAGGAAATTGAGGTAGCTCTTCAAGGTGATGATCAAGCAGTTGCTGAGTGGTTAAAGCATGCTTACGGTAATAAACCACGGATCTGGTCTGAAAATTTGTCAGGGATGGAGCGCCATCGCTATATTCTCAACGCTTTTACCCGTATGCGCTACTGTAACGCCAAAACCAACTCTTTAAACTTTAAGCTCACCAAGCCACCTAGAATAAAAAAAGTAAAAACGGCTAAGCATGTGCCGTGGTTTCTTGCGAAAGATAGAAAGCAACTGCCTGTCACAGTGGTGTTTGGTCATTGGTCAAGCCTAGGTTACTACCAAGATGACAATGTTTTGGCGCTTGATACAGGTTGTGTCTGGGGTGGGCAATTGACTGCGGCTCGTTTAGACGCGTCTCCCATTACCTTAGTTAGCGAAACCTGTCGGGAGAAAAAATAAAAATCATGAGTGACGCAAGCAAAGATGATAAAGGCAGTTTTGATGATCAAGAGGATCATTACGACTCATTTAATACACCGTCGGGTAGTTTGAAGTTTGTTATAAAAAATACCGAGTACTTGGTGCGAATTATGCGTCCATCAGGGGGTGCGAGCTTGCATGAGCTGCAAAAATCATTACAACGTAATCGTGATATGTTGGATGAAAGTTTTAATGCGATGGTAAAAGCTAGCCGTAAAGAAATTATTCAAAAACAGGGTGGGGTTGATTATCTTTCACCAACCCAAAATGCCTTGGTCGCACGAGCTAATATAGACCTACTTATTCCATTAATTAATGTGCGTGGTGGGGTAGCGAGCTACAAAGGCAAGCAAGAAGCTATGCCAATTGAAAAACATATTGAAGGTTTGCGTAAGAAGGCTGTTAAAAAAGTTGAGGCAGAAATATCTTCTACACGTTTAGGTAGCTTTATTATTATTACCGTGGTGTTGATTATTGCTGGGTTTTTTTTGTGGTTATTTGTGTAGATGCTTTTATTTCGAAAGACATGATGAGAAAAAATTGCTTAATTTTCATACTTCCACAGGAGTCATGTTGAATAGCGCTGATGGATGTTAATCAGATTTTTACTCGTCATCCGACTCCGTGCAAAGGTCTCGCTATATATTTCGTGCAAAGGCTTCATGTAACAAATTTAATTTCAAGGTATACTGAGACCTTGGTTCGTCAGAGTGTGGTAATTGATAACTATTAATGTGTCCCAATACTCAACAACAACGTTATAAAAAGGTAGCCCTATGTCAAATTCAGAGACAAAATCAGAAAGAAGCAAAGTCATTAATAATATTCCTGTGCTCACCCTAAGGGATGTTGTTGTATATCCGCATATGGTGATTCCTTTGTTTGTTGGACGAGAAAAATCAATTCGTTCTTTAGATGAAGCGATGGAGAATGATAAACAGATTTTACTGGTTGCACAAAAAAGTGCAGAAGTTGATGAGCCGGGCACGGATGACGTTTTTGAGATTGGCACTTTGGCGACAATTTTACAGTTGTTAAAGTTGCCGGATGGCACGCTCAAGGTACTGGTTGAAGGCGTTGAGCGAGTAAAAATCGCATCTATGGATACTGGCGGTGAGTATTTTACGGCTAATGTAAGTGTGGTTTCTGATAGTAATATTGGCGATGATGACGACCAAAGAAAGACGGAGCTATTGTCACGTGCCTTAGTGAACTTGTTTGATAAATACGTTAATCTAAATAAAAAAGTCCCTCCTGAGATACTTTCTTCCTTATCAGGTATTGATGAGCCAGATCGCTTGTCAGATGCGATCGCTGCACATTTGGGTTTGAAGGTGACTCAAAAACAAAAAATTCTAGAAATTATCTCAATAAAAGACCGTCTTGAGCATTTAGTTTCCTTAGTAGAAGGTGAGATTGATTTACTGCAAGTTGAAAAACGTATTCGCGGGCGCGTAAAGCAACAGATGGATCGCAGTCAGCGCGAATATTACCTTAATGAGCAAATGAAGGCGATTCAAAAAGAGTTGGGTGATTTGGAAGATACGCCTGAAAATGAAATGGATGAATTGGCTGCAAAGCTAGAAAAAGCCAAAATGCCTAAAGAAGCAAAAGAGAAGGCTGAAGAAGAGCTTAAAAAATTAAAAATGATGTCACCAATGTCGGCAGAAGCAACGGTAGTGCGAAACTATATTGATTGGATGGTGGGTTTACCGTGGAGCAAAAAATCTAAAATATCGAAAGATTTATCAAAAGCACAAAAAATTCTTGATCAAGATCACTACGGCTTGGATGAAGTTAAAGAACGCATTGTTGAATACCTCGCCGTACAGCAACGTGTTAAGAAATTAAAAGGCCCAATAATGTGTTTAGTTGGCCCGCCGGGTGTGGGTAAAACCTCATTGGGTAAATCACTAGCACGTGCGACTGGGCGTAAATATACCCGTATGGCACTCGGTGGTGTGAGAGATGAGGCTGAAATCCGAGGTCATCGCCGTACATATATAGGTGCCTTGCCGGGTAAAATCATCCAAAATTTGTCACGTGTAAAAGCACGTAACCCGCTATTTTTACTGGATGAAATTGATAAAATGGCAACAGATTTCAGGGGTGATCCTGCATCAGCGATGCTTGAGGTGTTGGATCCTGAGCAAAATAGTGCCTTTGCTGATCATTATTTAGAAGTCGATTTTGATTTATCGGACGTAATGTTTGTGGCAACCGCAAACAGTCTAAATATTCCCGGTCCGTTATTAGATCGAATGGAAATAATCCGTATCCCTGGTTATACCGAAGATGAAAAACTAAATATTGCGAAAAACTATCTTATCCCTAAGCAATTTAAAGACAACGGTGTTAAAAAAGGTGAGGTGTCGATCAGTGACTCAGCTATTTTGTCTATTATCAGGCATTACACGCGTGAGGCAGGCGTACGTGGGTTAGAGCGAGAAGTTTCCAAGATATGCCGTAAAGTGATTCGTGAGCATTTATTAGGTAAGAAATCAAAATCAGCCATCTCCGCTAAAAATATTTCTAAATACCTTGGTGTTGAAAAGTTTGATTTTGGCAGAGCTGATAAAAAGAACCAAGTAGGGCAGGTGACAGGCTTAGCGTGGACATCGGTTGGAGGCGAGCTACTAACGATTGAAAGTGTGGTTGTTGCCGGTAACGGGCATGTTAAGAGCACAGGTAGCCTTGGAAAAGTGATGCAAGAGTCTATACAAGCTGCAGAGACGGTGGTTAAAAGTCGTTCGCGCCTACTTGGTATTACACAAAAGTTCTTAAAGAAAAATAACGTACATATTCATGTGCCCGAAGGTGCTACGCCTAAAGATGGGCCGAGTGCGGGTGTAGGGATGGTTACAGCGATTGTCTCTTCTATGACAGGAATACCTGTAAAAGCAGAAGTTGCTATGACAGGCGAAATCACTTTACGCGGTGAAGTGTTACCTATCGGCGGCTTAAAAGAAAAGTTGTTAGCTGCGCATCGAGGTGGAATCACGACGGTACTGATTCCAAAGGATAACGAAAAAGATTTGGCGGATGTGCCTGATAATGTCAAAAAAGGCTTAGCGATAAAACCGGTCAAATGGATTGATGAGGTGTTAGAGCTAGCTTTGGAGTCGCTTCCTGTCGCGTTAACGGAAGAGGAGGACGAGGATATTTCCGATGAAAATGATAAAAAGTCACAGTCTTCAGATTATGAAAAAGATGATGAGTTGCGTGCCCATTAATAGTGGATTTTAATTACACGGACTTTATGTGTGATATGCCATGTATAAGGCTGAAACTTTCTTTATAAGAGGTGTTTATTAGAGTTTTTAAAAAAACTAATTTTTTATAGATTAATACCTCAATAAAGCCATGTTTTTAATTTATTCAGTTGAAAGTTTGTAGAAGCACTGGTATAAATGCATCGCTTACAGGGATGAGGTAATATAAGCCTTAAACGATGATAATAAGAACTGTAAATATTTTTAAAGATCACAACATTATTACAACCAATGGAAGGAAATTAAAATGAATAAATCAGAACTAATCGAAGCAGTTGCAGGTAAATCAGGTTTAACAAAAGCTGACGCAGAACGTGCAGTAAAGGGTTTCATTGAAACAGTCACAGACACGCTAAAAGCAGGCGACCCTGTAACATTAATTGGCTTTGGTACTTTCCTTGTGCGTGAGCGTAAAGCACGCCAAGGTCGTAATCCTCGTACTGGTGAAACAATCCAAATTAAAGCTGCAAATAATCCTGCATTTAAGGCTGGTAAAGCACTTAAAGATGCAGTAAACTAGCGCGCTTTCTGAGGTGAAGCAATATGCTTATAACCTCAGAACCACTTGGTATTTTGTTGGTAAAATACCCTGTGGGTGATTAGCTCAGTTGGTAGAGCGTCGCCCTTACAAGGCGAATGTCGGGAGTTCGAATCTCTCATCACCCACCATTATTTTTTTGTTTTTTTGTCTTAATAAAAAAGCGACTGGAGCGGTAGTTCAGCTGGTTAGAATACCGGCCTGTCACGCCGGGGGTCGCGGGTTCGAGTCCCGTCCGCTCCGCCATATAAATAAAGCGCTATGTGTAAACATAGCGCTTTTTTTTGTCCGAGAAAAGTGAAATTAAAGACAGATTTCTAGTGTAATTATGTATTGAGTGTAAGTTACGATAGACTAGTAAAAAATTCTTTTAGTAATAGGTGATTCGTGGATAAGAACGATATTAAGCAAGCAGGTTTAAAAATAACCAAGCCCCGCATTGAAATATTAAAATTACTTGAAACCTCAAAAAAACAACATTTTACGGCGGAAGAAATCTATCAAGAACTATTAGCGCATGACACAAAAGTGGGGATTGCAACTGTCTACCGCGTATTGACTCAGTTTGTTGCTGCTGGCTTGATTATGAAGCATAACTTTGAAGGTGATCAATGTGTGTTTGAGCTTGATCGTGGTGAGCATCATGACCATATGGTTGATATGAAATCAGGGAGAATTGTCGAGTTTCATGACGAAGTTATTGAGCAAAGACAAAGAGAAATTGCCAAAGAGCACGGTTTTGAGTTGTTAGACCACTCGCTGACACTTTATGGTGAATTTAAAGATTAGTTATTAGAACTCAATCAGATTATTCAGAACTTCTTAAAATGTAAATGATAATGGTTATTGACAACTATAATTCAGATGTATAATATCGACCCTCGTATTAAGAATAGTTCTCATTATCTATTGCATCTTATTCCTAACGTTAGTGTAGGCAGGTAATAACACTAATAATAGAAGTTATGGAGATCACCATATGTCAGTACAATTTAACAATATCGCAATCAAAGTATTAATAGGAAGCTTGGTTCTAAGTTTTGCGGTTGCCCCGCTTATAGCAACGGCAGATGGCGAAGTAAGCCTTTACTCAGCACGCAAAGAAAAATTAATTAAGCCTTTGTTAGATAAATTCACGGCATCAACGGATATTAGCGTTAACCTTGTCACTGGGAAGGCTGATGCATTATTGAAGCGCTTAGAAGTTGAAGGAAAAAATAGCCCCGCTGATTTATTTATTACTACCGATGCAGGTCGTTTACACCGCGCAAAAGTGGCAGGTGTATTACAAAAAGTTGAGTCTGAGGTGTTAAATAAAGCCATCCCGAGCAACTTACGCGATAATGACGGCATGTGGTTTGCAATATCGCAACGTGCGCGCCCCATCATGTATGTGAAAAGCAAAGTGAAACCCGATGAACTATCAACTTACGAAGCCTTGGCTGATAATAAGTGGAAGAAGCGTATTTGTATTCGTGGCTCAGGTAATATTTACAACCAATCTTTAGTCGCTTCAATGATTGCGAATAACGGTGTTGAAAAAACTGAAGCATGGGCAAAGAAATTTGTTGCAAACTTTGCGCGCCCACCAAAAGGTGGTGACCGAGATCAAATAAAAGCGGCAGCAGCAGGGCAGTGTGATATTGCTATCGCCAATACTTACTACCTAGGTAAAATGATTCACGGCAAAGATGAAGCTCAAAAGAAAGCGGCAGATGCTGTTGCCATTTTCTGGCCAAATCAAGCGGGTCGCGGCGCACACGTTAATGTTAGCGGCGTAGCGATGACAAAATCTGCTAAAAACAAAGACAATGCTAAAAAGCTGATGGAGTTTTTAGTCAGCAGAGCCTCACAACAATGGTATGCAAGTTCAAACCATGAATACCCAGTAGTAGCTGATACCCAATGGTCAGATACGTTAACTAGCTGGGGAAAGTTTAAAGCGGATCAGCTTAATCTTTCGAAATTAGGGGAGTTGAATGGCGATGCAGTGAAACTGATGGATCGAGCGGGTTGGAAATAACCGGTAGGATAATGTATTTAGCGATAAATGATAATGCTTCTTATTTAATATTAAGCTAAAATAAAAGCCCATTCATATCATCGTGAGTGGGCTTTTTTGTATAGGTCTCAAAATATTTTCGCTATGCCACAAGCATTCTCTTCTCATACGCCCCGCAAAGTTGTTAGTTTTAATACGCCAAACCGTTGGGTGGTTTTAACACTAACAATTGCGTTGATTATGTCTTTGCCTGTGTTGGTGGTGGGCAGTGCAATTTTCGAGCCGTTTAATGAAAATTGGCAGCACCTGAAAGAGTTTTTATTAGCAGAATACATTACTAACTCGCTTATTTTAATGGTGGGTGTGAGTGTAGGTGTTCTCACAATGGGCGTTATTACAGCATGGTTGACTAGTATGTGTGAGTTTCCTTTGCGGCGCATATTTTCATGGTTATTATTGCTGCCGTTGGCGATTCCAGCCTATATTATTGCTTACACTTATACAGGTTTATTGGATTTTTCTGGGCCGATTCAAACTCAATTGCGTGAATTAAGTGGTTGGGGCTATGGCGATTATTGGTTTCCTGAGGTGCGTTCTATCGAAGGCGCGATTGTGATGTTGTCGCTGGTTTTGTACCCTTATGTTTACATGATGGCACGAGCGGCTTTTTTAGAGCAATCAGTGGGCGCACTTGAGGCGAGTCGAACGTTAGGTAGTTCACCCTTGAATGGTTTTTTCCGTGTGGCGCTGCCACTGGCTCGACCCGCTATCATTACGGGATTATCATTGGCTTTGATGGAAACTCTGGCTGACTTTGGTACGGTGCAATACTTTGGAATTGCCACATTCACGACAGGTATTTTTCGTACTTGGTTTGGCGTGGGGGATGGCACTACTGCATCGCAATTAGCGGTGATGATGCTATTTTTTGTATTTGCATTAATATTGTTGGAGCGTTGGTCGCGTAAGCGCGCAAAATTTCACAATACCAGTCAAAAACAAACAGCGATTAAACGTTTTCAACTTAAAGGCGCTAAAGCGTTTTGTGCATGGTTCGCGTGTCTATTGCCCGTTTTCTTTGGTTTTATATTGCCAGCTTTACAGTTGCTATGGTGGGTTTTTACTACGGCAGAAGAGACCATTGACGCATCCTTTTTCAGTTTAACCTTTAATACCATGTTATTAGCAATAGCTGCGGCATTGATTGCTGTAAGCATCGCTTTATTATTAGCGTATGGAAAACGCTTGCATCATAAACCATTGATTCGCACAGGTGTTTCTATCGCCTCTCTTGGTTATGCGGTGCCTGGTACGGTCATTGCTGTAGGGATTATGACACCACTTGCGTTTTTAGATAATTCATTTGATGCTTGGATGCGCGAGACCTTTGATGTCTCGACAGGATTGCTTTTATCAGGAACGGTATTTGCTTTGTTGTTTGCCTACACGGTACGATTTTTAGCGGTATCAGTGAATGCGATTGAATCAGGCTTAGGGAAAATTAAACCAACCATGGACGATGCAGGTCGTTCAATGGGCTTATCACCTCTCGGGGTGTTACAGCAGATTCACTTGCCCTTGATGCGTGGCACGGTGTTAACCGCTTTGCTTTTAGTGTTTGTTGATGTGCTAAAAGAGCTGCCAGCAACTTTGATTTTACGGCCTTTTAATTTTAATACGCTCGCGGTTCGTGCGCATGAATTGGCTGCTGATGAGCGCTTAGCTGATGCTGCGACCCCTGCGTTAATGATTGTATTAGTGGGTATTTTACCGGTAATCTTATTGAGCCGGGCTATTAGTCATTCGCGTGCAGGAGAGCAATAAATGCCAAAATCTCAAAATAAATTAAAGCAACAAAAAATAATGCTCGCTGTCAACGATGTTTCCATTGCCTATGGGAAAAGCACCGTGGTAAAAGATGTTTCGTTGCAATTGGAAAAGGGTGAGATCGGTTGTTTTCTCGGCCCTAGTGGCTGCGGAAAAACCACGTTATTGCGTGCTATTGCAGGTTTTGAGCCTCTGAAGCAAGGCGAAATACGGTTAAATGAAAATAGTGTCAGCAGTACCGGCACGCATTTAGCACCTGAGAAACGTAATATCGGCATGGTGTTCCAAGATTTTGCGCTATTTCCGCATCTAACGATTGCCGATAATATTGCGTTTGGTATCCGCTCTTTAAAGCAAGCTGAGCAAAAGCTGAGAACTCAGCAGTTATTGGAAATGGTCTCACTAGGTGATTACGGAAAACGTTATCCGCATGAGTTATCTGGCGGGCAGCAACAACGTATTGCGCTAATTCGTGCTTTAGCGCCTAAGCCTGATTTGCTCTTAATGGATGAGCCTTTCTCAAGTATGGATGTGGAACTGCGTCAAGAACTTGCTACTGAAATAAGAGATATTCTCAAGCAGGAAAACATCACCGCAATCCTCGTCACGCATGATCAAAACGAAGCTTTTTTAGTTGCGGATACAATCGGCGTAATGCAGCATGGAAAACTCACTCAGTGGGCAGAAGGTTATGAGCTTTATCATCAGCCAGCTAATGCCTTTATAGCTGATTTTATAGGGCAGGGCGTGTTTATCGAAGGGGAGGTCCTGTGCGAACACAGTATTAAAACGCCACTAGAGATAGTTCATGAAAAAGTGCCTAAAGGATGTCAGCCGGGGTGTAAGGTCAATGTATTTATACGACCAGATGATATAATTCTTGATGAGAATGCAGACTTGAAAGCGACCGTGGTAGGGCGAGAGTTTCGAGGTGCAAATTTTATATACACCCTTGAGCTTGCTGATGGTAATAAACTGTTAACACTAGAGCATTCACATCATTATTATAATATTGGCGATGAGGTTGGTTTGCGCCTTGATTTAGAGCATGTGATTGTTTTTAAGGAAAGGCCCAATAAATGCTCTGACTAAGTCGCGCTAGCTTAATTAGAGGCGGCGATCTAGCAAGGCATCAACTTTGTTGTTGTAGATTTTTCGGGGAAATAACTATTCTCAAAATATACGCCTAGAATGTGATGTCTTGTAAGTTAGTGGAATTTTATGTGACTTAAGGAAACCCTGAGCAAGTCCA
>Ga0256840_1004141_pt1 | contig 11099 bp, 9 predicted proteins | sample 355202metaG_FD_185969 | JGI IMG/M metagenome (GOLD analysis project Ga0256840, IMG submission 185969) | Hydrothermal vent microbial communities from Mid Atlantic Ridge, Atlantic Ocean - 355-202 | ecosystem: Environmental > Aquatic > Marine > Hydrothermal vents | place: Atlantic Ocean: Mid...
CCAACCTTTCCGAAAGAGACGTGCTTTTCATAGACGAAATCCACCGCTTGCCTGCAGCGGTAGAAGAAATCCTTTACCCTGCTATGGAAGACTTCAAGTTAGACATCGTGGTGGGAAAAGGCCCAGGGGCACGCATCTTAAGGCTTAATCTCCCGCGGTTTACTTTAGTAGGAGCGACCACCAGAAGCGGGCTTCTTTCTGCCCCGTTAAGAGACCGCTTTGGCATAAGCTTTAAGCTTGATTTTTACAACGAAGACGAGCTCAGCGCCATTATCACCCAAACCGCCAAAAACTTAGGCATAAATATCGAAGAAAGAGCGGCACAAGAGATTGCCAGACGCTCTCGTGGCACCCCGCGCATTGCCAACCGCTTGCTGCGCCGGGTGCTTGATTTCGCCTGTGTGGCTGAAGAAAAAAACATCACCCTTGAGATTGCCCAAAAAGCCCTTACCCTCATGGACCTTGACGAGCACGGCCTTGGCCCCTTTGACCGCCTGCTCATCAAAACCATTATCGAAAAATTCGACGGTGGCCCTGTAGGGCTTGACACCCTTGCCACGGCCCTTTGCGAAGACCCACGCACCTTAGAAGACGTCTATGAACCCTTTCTTATCAGGCTTGGTTTTATAAGACGCACCAAGCGCGGTCGGGTGATAACCAACCGGGCTTACGAATACTTTGCCAAAAGGAGCAAGACCTATGGCCTCTTCCAAAATCACGGTTCCTGAAATCATTGCCAAAAAAGATAAAGAAAAAATAGCAGCTCTTACCGCCTATGATGTTTTATGGGCAAGGATCCTTGATGAAGCAGGGATAGACATCATCCTGGTGGGTGATTCCGCAGCGATGATAGTCCTTGGTTATGAAGACACGCTTCCCATAACCATGGAAGAGATGCTTCTTTTTTCGCGGGCGGTAGCCAGAGGCGCCAAGCGGGCGCTCGTGGTGGGGGATATGCCTTTTCTTTCATATCAGACAAGCGTTTCTGAAGCCATTAAAAACGCCGGGCGTTTCCTGAAAGAAGCGGGCTGTCAGGCCGTAAAGATAGAAGGTGGCCAGGAGATAGCTGAAACCATTGCAGCTGTTGTTAAAGCCGGAATCCCTGTGATGGGGCATATTGGGCTTACCCCTCAGCGGGCCCATGCCCTTGGCGGGTTCAAGGTTCAGGGAAAAGACGTTAGCTCCGCGCGCAAGCTAATAGAAGACGCCAAGGCCCTTGAAGAGGCCGGAGTTTTTTCCCTGGTGCTTGAGTGCGTGCCCAAAGAGCTTGCCGCCTACATAACCCGCGAAATCTCTATCCCTACCATTGGCATTGGAGCTGGGGCCCAGTGTGATGGCCAGATCCTTGTGCTTCCTGATTTATTGGGGCTTTTTGAGGCCTTTCGCCCTAAGTTTGTTAAGTCCTACACCAATATGGCTGAAACCGGACGCAAGGCCATTTTGGCCTATCTTGAAGAAGTAAAAAACGGGCTTTTCCCCGGAGAAGAACACTCTTTTAAATTGTCAGACGAAGTAAAAAAAGAATTGGGCCTTTAGAAGGCTATTTGATAGCATAAAAAAGCACTTTAAAACCCCTCGGCGTAAAAAGCTGCGGCATAGTTGGCTTTGAAGAAAGAAGCCTTAAACCCTGGTAACTAAAATCGGCCTTGCTTCTTAAGCGCGGAATAATAAGTTTGGTGCTGTTCTCACGATAATTAAACTTTAGTTTAGCTGGTGGGCACTTTATCTCTAAAGAAGTAAGTTTCCCCTCATCGGAAAAAAAGGCAAGCACTTGCTTTTTTCCAGCAAAAGAAACTTTTAAGCAAAAGCCCTTATCTTCACGGTATGCCGTGGCATACTTAGACCACTCGTAAGGGAAAAATCCAAAGAAAATGTTCCCCCAGTGGGAATAAATCTCTTTGGGAAATGAAAATTCAAAAAAATAGATTTGTTTGCGTAAAAAATCGATTATTTCTGCGTGATTTTCATAGACAATTCCCTGATAAAGGGTGAGGCCAAAAGGGCTTGGGACTTCAAAATAGATAAAATCCGCACCCGCTAAAACAAAGGCCTCTCCGTGGAAACGGCCTTTGGGGGTGTCTATCTGGTACGAGGCAAAACCCTGAGCACCAAAGAACTCTTTAAGTGGCGGTTGCCAGGACACCGGCTTTGGCGGTGCGCAAGATGCAAGCACCAACAAAACTATTACGAAGAGATATCGCCACACAGCCTTTTAATCTTGCCTTCGATTCTTTCGCGGTCACGGACTTTTTGCGCAAGGGAAAGGGCCTTTTGGTAAGCTTTACACGCCTCTTTAAAGCGCCCCAGGGCCTTTAAGATATCGCCGTGGTGTTCGTGGATTATAGGATCATCAGGTGAAAGGCTAAGGGCCCTTTCAATTTCTTTTAAGGCTTCTTCATATTTCCCTTTGCGGTAATAAACCCAGGCAAGACTATCGACGATGTAGCCGTCATTGGGCTTAAGAGAAAGGGCCTTTTTGATATATTTCTCTGCCCTATCAAGGTCACGATTAAGGTCCGCCAGGGTATAGCCTACAAAATTAAGCAGCGTGGGATCATCGGGATATTTTTCAAGAAAAGGCTCAAGAACTTTTAAAATTTCTTCGTCCTTTCCTTCGCAAACCAGAAGAATGGCATACGATGTGGCAAGATCCAAATCATCAGGAAATTTTTTAAGTCCTTCGCTAAGAAGAGAAATCCCCAGGTTACAAGCATCTAGCTGGTTAAAGATGCTTGCCGCCATACGATAAAGTTCTTTATTGTCAGGATTCGCTTGAAGCGCCTTTTCAAAAAGATGATAGATTTCTTGGGGATCATTAGTTAGGGCTGCTACCCTTCTGATAGCCAAAGGAAAAACATCTGCATCTGGGGGGATACTTTTGTAGATTTTAAGGGCCTTTTCCTTCTGGCCAACCCGTTCAAAGGCAACACCTAAGTAGAATTTGGCGGTATAGTCTTCTGGGTGTTTTTTGACTACTTCTTTGAGAATTTTTAGGGCTTCTTGGTCTCGGTTTAAGTCAAGTAGAATCAGGGCCTTGCGAAGCAACAACCGGGGATTAGGGCCTATGATTTCCTCTAAGCGTTCAATGGTATGAAGGGCTTTTTCAAAATTTCCTGCTCCGATATAAAGCCTTAGCAACGCTTCATAGAGGTGAAATTGTTCCGGGTTTTGTTTAAGGGCGTTTTCGTAAAGCTTTTGCGCCTCTTTAAAAGCGCCTATTTTTTCAAGAAAATCGCCATATTCAATGACTATTCTTAGTTTTCCGTGAGATAGCTCAAGGGCTTTCTGGTAATACGTACGCGCCTTGTCAAAATCTCCCTTACGACGGTAAAGCCGTGCTAGTTCTAAATAGATGGAGGCATTTTGAGGTTCTTTTTTGACCAGGCGTTCAAAAACTTTGATGGCTCCGTTGAGATCATGGCGCTGAAGGTAAATAGAAGCAAGTGTTGAAAGGGCTTCTTCATAATCGGGATGCTTTTCAAGCAACCTTTCAAGGGTCTCTATCGCCCGGGCTTCTCTTTTTTGGGCCCAGTAAAGCTTGGCTAAAAAGAAAAGAGTCTCTTTGTCATCAGGATTTTGAGCAAGTATTTTCTGGGCCAAAGAGATGGCTTTATTATAAAGGCCTTTTTCGGCATAAATTTTCAAGAGTTCTTTTTTGGGGGTTACGGCCTTAGGGTCGCACTTGACTACTCTTTCAAGGGCCTGTTGAGCCTGGGCGATGTCATTTTGCTGAATAAAGTACTCTCCCACCAGGAAGAAATAATAAGCCTCCCCAGGCTGGCATCTTGAGTGGGCTTGAGCTGAAAAAATGAACAGTAAAAAACAACCTAAACTAAGAACCTTCAATGGCCAGAGGATAGTTTTCTGCATCGGGTAGCCTTTCCTTTAGGTATTTGCGTAATTTTTTAAGCAACCGTTCTTCTATCTGTCTTACCCTTTCTCTCGAAATACCAAAGCGATCCCCAATTTGTTGCAAAGTAAGGGGATCTTCTGCCAAAAGGCGTTCATAAAAAATAACTCGTTCTTTGTCTTTCAAATCTTTACCAAATTCTTCAAGGATAGCACGTAGTTTACTAATAACTTCTTTTTTGGCTACCTGGTCTTCTACTTTGGCATTTGGATCTGCCAAAAAATCCCGGTGAAGCTCGTCTGAATCATCTTTTATGGGGGCATCAAGGCTTATCTCGCCTGCGTTTAAGCGCTGTTCCATCTCAATAACGTCTTCTTCACGCACGTTAAGGCGCTCTGAGATAAGCTTGGCCTTGGGTTCAAAGCCCATGGCGTCAAGCCTTTCTTTCTCTTTGCGCAGGTTATAAAAAAGTTTACGTTGGGCCTGGGTGGTGCCGATTTTGACCAGGCGCCAGTTATCCATGATGAATTTTAAGATATAGGCCTTGATCCAAAACGACGCATAATAAGAAAACTTAACCCCTCGGTAAGGGTCGAATTTTTTAACGGCCTGCATAAGGCCTACGTTTCCTTCTTGAATCAAATCGAGAAAGTTCTGCATCCAGAACTTTTGGAAATCAAGGGCAATCTTGACCACCAAGCGCAGGTTTGAAGTCACTAAACGATAGGCAATACGAGGGTCTTTGGTCTTGTAATATTCTTTGGTGAGCTTTTCTTCTTCTTCGCGAGAAAGAAGCGGATATTTACTGATTTCTTTCAGGTATTGCTGCAGAGGGTCATAGGTTACGACTTCTTTTTTGTCTTCAGGTAAGGCCGGAAGAGCCGAATGTTCTTCTACTTTTTTGTCTTTTTCTGATTTTTCCGATTTTTTAGACTTATCTTCTTTCTTTTCTTTTTTCTTTAGCTTTAGTTTAAATTTTTTCTTGCCCGTTTTGGCTGGCTCTGAAACTGATTCAGTTTCCACAGGCACAGCAAGCGGAGGTCCTTCCTTTGGCAATTTGACCAAATTTGCCTCTAGCACTTCAACATTTTCTTTTTGCCTACCCATATATCCTCCTAATTTTCTTGCCTTACCGGGCGCCAGCCGCGCTTTTTAAGGTAAATCTGAATAGCGGCAATAGCAGCTGGAGTTACCCCTGAGATACGCAAAGCCTGCCCTAAAGAACGTGGCTTAACCCTGGTTAATTTCTCTCGTATCTCCGTAGAAAGCCCTGGTATCTCCCAGTAATTTAAATCCTCAGGAAGCAGCATGCTCTCCCAGCGACGAAATCTTTCAATTTCTTGCTGCTGCCGCGTGACATAACCTGCATATTTAGTTTCTATCTCGATCTGTTGTAGAATATCATCAGGAAGTCTATCAAGAAAGGAAAAAACTTTTTTAATTTCTTCCAGCGGAATCTCCGGGCGCTTAAGCAGGTCAAAAAGACTTTGGGATTGCTTAATAGGCGCAGAACCAAGCCTTAATAAAAGGGGATTAATTTCATCTGGCCTAAGCTTTATTTTCTTAAGCTCCTGAAGCACTTTTTCAATAGTCTTTTTCTTTTGTAAAAAAAGACCATAACGCTCTTCAGAAACTAAACCTATCTTATAGCCCAGCTCCGTAAGCCTTAGATCAGCATTGTCTTCGCGCAAAAGGAGCCTATACTCAGCACGAGAGGTGAACATACGATAGGGCTCGTTAGTGCCCTTGGTAACAAGATCATCAATTAAAACACCGATATAAGCCTGGGAACGGTCCAGGGTAAACGGTTCTTTTTGCTGAACGTAATGGGCAGCATTAATCCCGGCCACAAGACCTTGAGCAGCAGCTTCTTCATAACCAGATGTCCCGTTAATCTGGCCTGCCAAAAAAAGGCCAGCTATTTCTTTGGTCTCAAGGCTGTGTTTTAGCTGGATGGGGTTAACGTAGTCGTATTCAATGGCATAACCAGGCCTAAGAATCTCAGCATGCTCAAGCCCTTTTATAGAGCGCACCATAGCCCACTGGACATCAATGGGAAGACTGGTGCTAATCCCGTTGGGATAAACTTCTACGGTATCAAGGCCTTCTGGCTCAAGAAAGATCTGGTGACGGGCTCTGTCGGCAAAGCGGAAAACCTTGTCTTCAATAGAGGGACAATAACGCGCCCCAACACCTTTAATAATCCCGGTAAAAAGGGGAGACCGATCTACCGCAGCACGGATAATTTCGTGTGTCTTTTCGTTGGTATAAGTGATGTAACAAGGGACTTGCGGAAGAGGCGGGCGTTTGCCCTGATTTTCATACGAAAAAAGCGGTGGCGGGACATCGCCCCACTGAACTTCAAGTTTGCTGTAGTCAATGGTGCGACCATCAAGCCGCGGACACGTCCCGGTCTTAAGACGCCCTATCTCAAAACCAAGCTCTTTCAAGCAGTCTGAAAGCTTATTAGAAGGGGGGTCTCCCATCCTTCCGGCAGGGAAGTTTTTAAAACCAATGTGGATAAGACCTTTAAGAAAAGTTCCTGTGGTAACAACTACGGCCTTTGTATGAAAGATCTCGCCAATTGAGGTCTCAACCCCATAGACACGTCTATCTTTAACCAGAATGCGGTCAACGGTGGCCTGTTTTACTGTAACCCGCGGGGCGTTTTCAAGGCGTTTTTTCATGTAGTCCTGGTAACGCCAGCGGTCTGCCTGGGCCCTGGTGGCCCGCACTGCAGGTCCTTTGCGGGTGTTTAGTTTACGGAATTGAATCCCTGTCTGGTCGATGGCCTTGGCCATCTCTCCCCCAAGGGCGTCTATTTCTTTTACAAGATGGCCCTTGGCAAGACCGCCGATCGCAGGGTTACAACTCATGGCCCCAATGCGATCAAGATTGATGGTGAGAACCAAAACCTCACAGCCAAGTTTGGCTGCCGCCAAGGCTGCCTCAATACCCGCATGGCCTGCGCCAATTATTACTACGTCAAATTCTTTGTGATAAACCGCCATGGCCTTTGACTTTACCCTATATTTTTTTTAGATTCTAAAGTGAATGCTGTTAATTTCCGAATGAAATTAAAAACCTCGGAGAAGTTTTATGAAGGTACATGAACGTATCATACAAGACAGTTTCGGCCAAAGTCAAAAAACTAAAACTCCTAAAGGAGAGGAAAATTTCCAGCAAATTTTTGAAAAAATCCTTTCCCAAAAAACCTCTCCTGTTACTGACATTTTAGAAATATCCCCAAGTGGTGAGGACTTTGAAAAGGCCGAAAAATTAACAGAAGAAATTTTTAGCTTACTTGAAAAGCTAATTGCTGGAGATAAATCTACCATTGAAGCTTTAGAAAAAAAGGCCTTAGAGCTCAAAACACATGCTAATCTTTTTTCACCGAGTATGCGTGAGTCTTTAGAGCAAATATCCCTTCTCGCCATGGTTTATCTAACTAAAGCCCGCGAAGGGTTACTTTAAAGAGATCTTTGCAAAAAATTAGGGCCCCTGCGCTTGTGCTCGGCATTTTTGCAAAGTCTTTTTTAAACTAGGAACGTGAGTCTGGTAAATCTGGTTTTATCCAGATTTCGAGTTCATCGATGGTAGTTTTGGTAGCGCGGCGCACTTGAATCTTTAAATTCCCGTACTCAAAAACCTCCCCAACTTTGGGGATACGGCCTGCAAGCTTTAGCACAAAGCCACCAATTGTCTCATAATCCCCTGGAGGGATATTTAATCCTAATTCTTCGTTGGCTTGCTCTATTTCAAGCCAGGCCTTAACTAAGAAATGGTTTTCAGAAAGCTTTACATAAGGCACAAGTTTTTGGTCAAACTCATCCCAAAACTCACCCAAAACTTCTTCAACAAGATCTTCGATCGTTACAATACCTACTGCCTGGCCGTATTCGTTAACCACTACCACCAGGGTTTGCCCCTGGTTTTGCATTTCAGCCAAAAGCTCTGAAGCACTTTTAAATTCCGGCACATACTTAACCTCACGCATGAAAAGGCGCACTGGTTGAGAAAGATCTCTGGCATCAAGCAGATCAAGGGCCAAAAGCAACCCAACCATATCGTGGAGGTGTTCACGATAGACTAAAAGTCGCGAAAATCCAGTTTCTGCAAAAAGCACAAGGGCTTCTTTTAAGTCCTTAGATTCTTCTATAGCCTTAACCCAAACAAGAGGGATCATCACTTGTGAGGCTTTTTTCTTAGAAAAATCAATCAACCGCGCGATAAGGCGTCTTTCATGAGGGTCAAGGCCTTCTTCAGAACACACCAAAACCCTTATTTCTTCTTTGGTGATGGAGGGAAGCCTTTTGGTTTCTTCTTTGGTGAAAAGAAAAATAAGGCCTGAAACAAGCCACACCAAAGGACAAAAAACAAAACTTATGGAATAAACCAAGGGAGCCACTTTGGGAGCCAAGGAAGCTGCTTTCTGTTGGGCAATACTTTTGGGAATCATTTGCCCAAAAAAAAGCATAAGCGGAGGAAGCATTAGAACCGCCACCAGGCCCCCGTAACGTGGAATAACCTCGATCAAGAAACTAGTGGTTAAAACACTGTTTCCGATAACCGAAAGATTAAGCCCTAGGAGGGTGGTAGTAAGGAGCCTTTCGGGGTTAGCAAGGAGTTTCAGCGCAAGACGCGCCCCAAAACTTTTTTGAGCAAGTCTTTTAAGCTGATTTTCCTCAGCAGACACCAGGGCAATCTCTGCTCCTGCAAAAAAAGCTTCACAAAAAAGAAGCACCAAGAATGTCAAAACACCGCTCAAGTAAATCATGAAACCTTTTCCACCCTGATGCTTATAAGACGTGTCCCCTTAAGTCTTTCAACGGTGAATTTAAAGCCAAATGCCTCCTTGCTTTCGCCTTCTCGGGGAAGTTTGCCAAAAACATGAAGCACAAGACCGCCAATGGTATCAAATTCTTCTGAGGGGAGATCAGCCTGGACAAAGCGATTAAATTCTTCTACCCGAAGCCTTGCCGAAACGCGCCAGATCCCGGGAGCTATCTCCTGGATAGGTTCGCGGCGCACGTCAAACTCGTCGTATATCTCGCCAAAAAGTTCTTCAAGGATGTCTTCTAAGGTAACCAGCCCTACAATAGTGCCGTATTCGTCAACCACCAACGCAAATTTAAGGCGCCGTTTTTGAAATTCTTCAAGAAGTGAACGGACCTTCATGGTCTCAGGCACAAAAAAACAGGGCCGCACAAGATCTGAGAGACGAGTTTCTCGCTTCTTGAGCTTCCAACGCAAGAGATCCTTTACGTGCAAAATACCGATAACATTGTCAAAGTTTTCCTGGTAAACAGGTATGCGCGAAACCCCACGTCTTTTAATGCGAAAGAGGAGTTCGTCAGAAATAGGACAATCCTCAAGGGCAAAAATATCACGCCTGGGAGTCATTATGGCTGAAATCGGAATTTTTTCAGACTCAAGAAGCCCGTGAATAAAACGCCTTTCCTGCTCGCCAAGGATACCTGCCCTGTAACTTTCTTCCACAAGTTGCAAAAGATCTTCCTCTGACAGGCGGGAATCATGCTTTGAAGAAAGCCCCCATAAACTCAAAAAAGCTTCAGTAAAGGCAAGCATCACCACGCGAAAAGGCGAAAAAACAAATACAAACACTCTCAGGATGGGCGCAAGAAAACACGCTGCCGCTTCACGTTTACGAAAAGCAAATACCTTAGGAAGCAGGTCTCCAAAAAGAAAAAGAAGTACCGTCATTATGGGGAAAGCATAGAGCTCTGCCCGCGATGGTCCTACGATTTTAATAAAAAGGGCGGTGGCCACCGAAGAAGAAACAATGTCAGAAAATTCATTCCCGATTAGAATAGTAGCCAAGACTTTTCGTGGAGCTTGCAAAAGCTTAGCAGCAAGACGACAAGAGCCCTTAGTATGTTCTTTGAGACGCAAAATATCAAGGCGAGAAAGGGAAAAAAGGGCCACTTCAGAGCTGGTGAAAACACCAGAAAATATTATCAAAAGGACAATTAAAAAGCCTTGAAGTATGATTTCTATTTCGAAAAAGCCTGAACTCATGTAAACTTTTTATCGATTTTAATTAAAAAAATTGAAGCACAAAACACAATTTTTTGCGATAACAGCTAATGAAAGATAGCGAAAAAAATATAATAATCGATTTCATATGCAACGAAATTTAATCGCTACGGTCATTGGATTCCTACTTGCAGGAACTGTTATTTTCCTAACGCTACGCCTCTATTTGCCCTTTTTCCAACCCATTGCCTGGGCGGCAGTGATTGCGCTTTTTCTGCACCCTGTAAACCGCTTTTTACGCCGCCAGTTTAAAGGAAGACGCGGACTTGCCGCCCTTGCCCTTTGCATTCTTTTTGTGGTCTTTATTTGCGTCCCTTTAATTTACGCTTTTGCCAACCTAACTACCCAGGCTATCGACATCATCACTAACCTTAAGCATCAAATCGAAACAGGAAAGCTAAGCCTTGTTTTCATCCCTGATCCTGAAAAATATCCTCGTCTTTATGCTTTGGGCAAAGTTGTGTTTGAAAGGGTGGCTCAATATGAACAGCAGATTGAATCTGCCGTTTTATCCATAGCTTCTTCGGCTGGCCAGTTTCTCCTTTCCCGTGGCACAGAAATATTCAGAAATACAGTTAATCTTGTGCTTCAGGTCGTGTTCATGCTCTTTACTCTTTTTTATCTCTTCCGTGACGGAGACTATTTCGTTGACAGCATAAAAAAACTTTTGCCTGTTCCTCCTGAAGAAGCAAACCGCATCATGAAAAAAGTTCAACGAGTCATTGAGGCTACCCTTTATGGTTCTCTCTTAACCGCCCTGGCTCAGGGAGCCCTGGCTCTTTTTATCTATCTAGCTTTAGGAGTGCATTCAGCTTTACTACTGGGTCTTTTAACAGCACTAGCTTCATTTGTTCCTCTGCTCGGGACAGCCATGGTCTGGGTCTCGGTGGCAATCTATTTGCTCATTCAAGGACATTTTGTAAAAGCTATGATTCTTTTCGGTTACGGCTCGCTTGTTATTAGCCAGGTAGACAACCTCATCAGGCCTTATTTTATTGGTGGTCGGGTGGAAATTCATAATCTCTTTATTTTCTTCAGTATTCTCGGAGGAATTAAATTTTTTGGCTTTTTAGGCGTTTTTCTTGGGCCGATTTTCGTTGCCCTTTCTATATCAGTGCTTGAAATTTATCGTCAAAAAATAGCAGAAGAGATCTATGCCAGAACTCCCCGAAGTGGAGACTATTAAAAACAC
>Ga0256840_1004142_pt1 | contig 11097 bp, 12 predicted proteins | sample 355202metaG_FD_185969 | JGI IMG/M metagenome (GOLD analysis project Ga0256840, IMG submission 185969) | Hydrothermal vent microbial communities from Mid Atlantic Ridge, Atlantic Ocean - 355-202 | ecosystem: Environmental > Aquatic > Marine > Hydrothermal vents | place: Atlantic Ocean: Mid...
CAAAATTCCTCAATAAGTGTACCTGGTACCGTACCCGATATTTTAGCTGATGTTGCCGTAGTAGATGAACCACCACCTCCACAACCTACGATAATAAATGGTACCGCTACTAGACTTAATAATATTACTTTTTTCATTTTCAACTCCTTTTTTTAATCTGTTGATAAAAAGAGTATAACCTATGAACTGTTACCTATATGTTACTTGCTATTATGAGGTACTCTTGCATGTCACACGTTTAGCAGAGACAAAAGTCTTAGCATACGAACCATGGGTTAGGGGAGAGATGATGATGCCTTTCTTTTTTGATGCTGCATGTATAAAGTTTCCATTTCCTATGTAGATGCCTACGTGTGTTACGGGTATACCTCTTTTTTTGTCTGTAAGAAAAAAGAGTAAGTCTCCTTTTTGTAAGTCTGACTTGGCAACAGCTACACCTTTTTTAGACTGTGACCATGCTGTACGAGGTAGGTTGATGTTGTGTTTTTTGTAGAGGTATTGAACGTAGCCAGAACAGTCAAAGCCTTTAGGTGTTGTGCCTCCCCAAACATATTTCCCACCTTTGAAGTATTTGGCATCTTCTAGGAGTTTTTGCTTGTCAAGAGCAGAGACGTGGTAGGTTTTACCTTCTTTTTTTGCTTCGACCTTAGCCTTGGCTATACGGGATGCCCTAAGTCTTGCAGCCTCAGCTTTACGTGCAAGAAACTCGGCACGATGAAGCTCATCATAAATGGCTTGCAGTGAGTACTCCGTAGCCTTTTGGTTTAAGCAGGCATTTGGAGTATGTTTGATGTTCTTACTGTGGGTAACATTTCCATGTTTATCTGTTATGGTGAAAATGTTAGCTAAAGAGAAGGTAGTGAAAATAACTATGACAATTAGGCGTTTCATGCATTTTCTCCACTTTTAATATTTTATCATATCAAAAATGTTATAAGAAGCAACTTTAACTCTGTTTTTTAATGGTTCGTCCCACAGAAGTTTGCGTCACAGCCATTGACCGCACCAGAAAACTTAGAGTTAGCGATGAAGAACTTTAAGAGACGTTTTTTACGTTTTTTAAAGAAAGGACTAGTGACTGCTTCAAGACCTTTAGGCTTGTCTTTGTGAAGTTTTTCAAGTTTACCTTCTGTGTTAAAGTAAAATTCCCAGTCATCATCATCTATCTGTTTTGCCATATAAAATGCTGTACCATGACAAGCAGAACAGAGTTTTGTCGCAGTTCTAAATGATTTAGTGTCGTATTTTTCAGCAGCATAGGTAAACGTTGTGATGCCGAGTATGAGGGCAAATAAAATAGTAGTATGTGAGTTGATTTTCATCTATGAGCCTTTTTCTTTTAATGATACTTAGATTTCTGTGTAGTTACTGTGTAATTAGATTGTAGAAGTTTCACAAGCTATAATATCTTTATGAATCAACACACACTTATCATCGGAGGAGGAGCTAGTGGCTTAATGCTGGCTTCTTTACTCCCTAAAGACAGAGCCACACTACTAGAAAACAATGCAAAAATTGGAGCCAAGATACTGATATCTGGCGGTGGAAAATGTAACATTACCAATGCAGATATGGGGACAGAGTATTATCTGGGAGATGAAGACTTTATGGCTCCTTCACTTAAAGCGTTTGATGAAAAGGCCTTACTTAGATGGCTAGAAAGACAAAGACTGCACCCTGTGTTGCGTAAAGAGACTCAGTATTTCTGTAAGAACAGTGCTAAAGAGTTGTTGGATGTCTTGAACAAAGAGGCTAAAAAGCAAAATATTATATGCTCTACCGAAGTGCTTGGCGTGACTAAACGCGATGATATATTTTATGTACAAACCAATAAAAAAACATACACAGCTCATAATGTTGTTATAGCCTCTGGGGGCTTAAGTTTCCCAAAACTGGGAGCTAGTGCCATAGGCTATGAGATAGCAGAACATTTTGGACATAGCATCGTAAGAACTGCACCAGCGTTAGTAGGTTTTACTGTGCAAAAAGAACAGTTTTTCTTTAAAGAACTTTCAGGTGTTTCTACCTTGGTAGACATACGCGTAGGTGACAGGGTTTGTAAAGGTTCACTCCTCTTTGCACATAAAGGGTTAAGTGGACCAGCCGTTCTTGATGCTTCGTTGTATTGGGAAAAAGGGAAGATGGAGATAGACTTTTTACCTGAGTTTTCTTGGAAAGCTATACAAGGAAGTAAAAAGCAAATATCTTCACTCTTAGCACTTCCAAAACGTGTTACTAAGGCATTTTTGATAGAATTAGACGTAGAAGACAAAGCGTATCATACGCTGACAGAAGTAGAACTTACTAGGCTACAAAACTTAAGTCACTATGTCTTTGCTCCTGCAGGTACTTTTGGGTACTCTAAAGCAGAAGTAACTAAAGGTGGGGTAGATACTTCTGAAGTAGATAGTGCTACAATGATGAGTAAAAAAGAAGAGGGACTTTACTTTATAGGTGAAGTGTTAGATGTTACAGGAAGGCTTGGAGGGTACAATTTTCAATGGGCCTTTTCCTCGGCATTTATCTGTGCTAAACATATCAAAGGGAAAAGATGAATTTAAAAATTAAAATTTTATTGGCAGTTGTTACGGCAATGCTTATGACAGGGTGTGGAGACTTACTCGGACCAGACAAAGAGGGGTGGCACCATGGTCAAAAAACTGAATTTCTAGACATACTTAAAAATGACAAATATGCTTCTATCTGTAACAATAGAGGGCTCTACGAGAAAGTAAGACAAAACCAAAACTCTGTACTCATGAGTAAAATGCTTGTGGCCTATGCTCAAAACCTTGCCAATGGATGTATAGATTTGGCGTCCTTTAGTGAAGCACAAAAACGTAGAAATTCTATACATTATTCTTCAAAATATACAACATATTTACAAGAAGTTAATATGAAAAGTATTGCCATGCAACTAAAAGCAGGACAAAGTATTGAGAAAATCCTTTCACCTTATGTCCCTGAATATTATCAGTTTTCTGCGTTACTGAAGAGCTATCATGCTTTAAAAAATGCTGAAGAGGTAAATGCAACGCTTTTACATAGGGTACGTTTAAATATTGAACGTGTTAAACTCATGAAATCAGGGTTAGGTAAAAACTATGCCTTGGTGAATATCCCTGAGTATAAAGTACGTGTTATAGAAGACAACAATACTTCTATGGCTATGCGTATCGTAGTAGGTAAGCGTGACAAACAAACCCCTGTATTTTCTGCAGAGTTACAGTCTATTGTGCTAAACCCTACGTGGAATGTGCCAGATAGTATCGCACGCCATGAAATAATCCCTAAAACATTAAAAAATCCAAACTATTTGAAAAGTCATCGCTTGGTGATGCGTAAAAACTATAATCTGGATTCTCCTGCCTTACGGTTTAATCCAGCACAAGCTAGAGCTTATGTCGGAGGTAAGGGGGAAGTGCCATTTAAGTTTATAGAAGTTGCATCCTCACGTAATGCACTGGGGCGTGTGAAATTTCTCTTTCCAAATGAAAATGCTGTCTATATGCATGACACCCCAGCAAAACACCTTTTCAAAAGAAAAGTACGTGCTTACAGTCATGGTTGTGTGAGACTTGGAAGCCCTATGAAAATGTTAGATTTCCTAGCGGCTAACTATACAAACGAAACACCTGAAAATGTAGCTAAAGAGTACAAAAGTAAAAAGACACACTATCTTAAAATAGTGAAGCGTTTGCCTGTACATACAGCGTACTTGACAAGCTATGTAGCAGAAGATGGGAAGTTACATTTTTTCAATGACATCTATAGTTATGACAAGTTACAAAAGCTTAACTTTTAAGGTATGAAAATGTTAAGGGCATGGCTTATTTTAGTTGATGTCCTTGTTCACCTCTTACTGCTAGTGTCTTTGCTACTGTTCTACCTAAACCCACCTTCATACACGCATTTAAAACAAGCTATGCATACAAAAAAACAAGAGTGTCCAGAAAAAAATCTACGCTTAGGTAGCTTGCCTTTACCAAAGTTAGACCTTAACGCTACGATGAGTTTCGATGAGATAAGACGTCTAGGACAACAATGCAGTGCAGAGGAGTATCGTATGAAAAAAGACATTTTTTTAAAAGAAACCCTAGAAGAACGCCTTAAAGCCCTCTCTACTAAAAAGGGTGCTTCCATATTTATACGTATCTTTAAGGAAGAAGCCATACTAGAAGTCTGGATAGACACAGGTAGTGAGTATGAACATTTAAAAGACTACATCATCTGTGCAAGTTCAGGGTACTTAGGTCCCAAACTTAAAGAAGGTGACAGACAAGCCCCTGAAGGTTTTTACACAGTACGTAAGCAGCAACTTAACCCCAACAGTAAATACCATCTTTCTTTTAATCTGGGTTACCCAAATGCCTATGACCGTGTTCATAAAAGGACAGGCTCTTTTCTGATGGTGCATGGTAACTGTGTTTCCATAGGCTGTTACGCCATGACCGATGAGAAGATAGAAGAGATATATGCCCTAGTGAAAGCTGCATTGAGCAAAGGTCAAAAGTATGTGAATGTACATGCTTACCCATTTCGTATGACAGCAGAAAATATGGATATGTATGAAGGAAACAAATGGTATGACTTTTGGGTAAACCTAAAAGAAGGCTATGACTACTTTGAATCTGAAAAAAGACCTCCTAAAATAAAGGTAGAAAACAAACGCTATGAAGTGTATGAATAAAACACCTTCCTTCTAAGACATAAGTACGAGTATGCTAAAATGTTTTACTTTAAACGAATGGTGAAACATGGCATCCAAAGAGATACACTATAAAGAAAAACCTTTTCAACTCTCTTATGAGTTAGTAAACCCTACTCAAGAGAAAGTACTCCTTATTTTACATGGTTGGGGATCCAATAAAGAGATAATGAAACAGGCCTTTGGTAAGACACTCCCTGGGTACAAACATATCTACTTAGACATGCCAGGATTTGGTAAATCTAACAATGATATGATACTCACAACTAAGGACTATGGACAGATAGTACAACTTTTTTTAGATACTTTAGGGCTGAAAGCAAGCATTGCTATGGGTCATTCTTTTGGTGGAAAAGTGGCTACACTACTTAATACCCCTTGTTTGGTACTCCTGTCATCTGCGGGTATCGTCACAGTAAAGCCATGGTCTGTAAAAGTGAAGATAGCCACCTTTAAACTCCTCAAACCTCTAGGTATGAAGAAGATACGAGAGCTTTTTGTAGCTCCAGATGCACAAGGTATGAGCCATGAGATGTATGAGACTTTTAAAAATGTGGTAGATGAAGACTTTGAAGCTTCATTTTCTAGCTCCCAAAGTAAGGCTTTGTGTTTTTGGGGCAAAGAAGACACTGCCACACCACTTTACACGGGGAAGAAGATAGCAGGACTCATAGAAAACTCAGAGTTTTACCCGCTTGAGGGTGACCACTTCTTCTTTTTACAACATAAAGATTTTATAGCACAAACCATTACAACACATTGCAAGGATATTGACTAATGTTACAAATACTAAACACCATTTTTTACGTACTCTTCATCTTCTCTATGGGATACTACTTCATCACCAACCTACAGTGGTACTCTTACAAACTGAGCCGTGTACTGTTTCACCATACGAAAACGTGGTGGCACTTTGTTTACTTTTTAGTGCCATTTGCTCTATATATGCTCGTAAGCTATACCAGTGACTATGGATTCGTTGTGGTCATCGCATATTTAGCATTACTTTTTCAATGGTATAAAGGTCTTGACAAACCCCTAGTCTTTACAGGACGTGTTAAACGTTTCTTTGCTGCGATGCTACTCTTTGCTATTTTTATTGCTGTAGCGTTCAATCATTTTGGCATAGTCATACCACTGTTTTTAGCCTACTTCATCTCTCTTTTTATAGAAAAAATGCTTTTTAATGGCTTTAAAGTAAAAGCAGAGAAGAAGATAGAGTCTATGTCAGCTATGAAAGTTGTAGGCATTACTGCAAGCTATGGAAAAACAAGCATCAAAAATTATGTGGAACACCTACTCAAAGCCAAGTACAAAACGTACGCGACACCTCGTTCAGTCAACACGTTAGGCGGTGTGATGATAGATGTGAATAATGACTTACCAGAAGACACAGAAGTGTATGTGGTAGAGATGGGTGCCAGAGGTGAGGGTGATATCGCTGAGATAAGTACTTTTGTTAACCCTCACTACGTGGTAGTAGGAAAGATAGGCCCTGCACACATTGAGTACTTTAAGACGATGGAAAACATACGTAACACCAAAATGGAGATACTCCAAACTGACAGACTAGAACAGGCATGGGTACATGAAAGTGCTATGGTGAAGCCAGAGTCAAATGTGCATACCTTTGGGAGCAAAGATAACCTAGATATACGAAATAATATTGCCGCTCCTGAGTTCATCATAGAAAATGTTGAAGCAACGCTTGAGAGTACAAGTTTTACACTCAATGGTGTACGTTACTCTGCTAGTATCTTAGGTGCATTTAATGCTATGAACTTAGCCGCAGCTGTACTTGTAGCCAAAGAGTTAGGACTTAGTGACGAGCAGATACAAACACAGCTGAATACACTAGAACCTGTAGCCCACAGACTGCAACGCATAGACGCAGGTGGTAAAGTCATACTAGATGACTCTTTTAACGGTAACATAGATGGTATGATGGCAGCTTTTGACTTAGCAACGACCTATGAGGGTAGAAAAGTAGTCATCACGCCAGGGCTTGTAGAAGTAGATGATGAGCTAAATGTTCAGGTGGCGAAACGTGCCAATGATGTGTTTGATGTGGTGGTAGTCACGGGTGATTTGAACTATGCTATTTTTAAAGAGTATGTAGATGCTGAGAAATTGGTGAAGTTGCCAACTAAGGGTGAGATGGAGAGTATGCTTGTGGAGCAAACTAGAGTGGGGGACTTGATATTGTTTGCTAATGATGCACCGAGTTTTGTGTAGTAATTATGTTTAGTTCACAAATATCTATAGGTAGTGCTGTAGGAAAAGGTGAATGGAATAAAGTTATAGAACTTGCTAAAGAAGAAGATGAAAAAGTTTATAGTTATACGATGATAGCCTATGCATATGAACAATTAAAAAATATTAATATGGCTAAAAAATATTATCATTTGGTGTTACAAGAAGATGAAAACTCTTTGAATGCATTAGAACAAATATCTATGATATATGCTACCGAAAAAAATCATGATGAGGCATATAAATATATACAAATTGGACTTTATAATAGTAAATTTGATAATAATTATATAGTAAAGTTTTTTTCTTTTTTTATTGATGTTTTTAAAAAAATATTGCATCCATCATATTCTTTTAAAAATATGCGAAAAGCTACTAAAAAGAGTAATAAATCTCCAAATGATTGGATAAGATGGGCCTTAGAATATAAAAATTGGTATGAAAAGAATATCCAAAAGTAATCAATCCTTCTCTTTGGTCTGCTAAAAATAACTAAACTTGATTTAATTCTCTAAATACCGTATAATAAATAAAAAACTATACGACTAAAGGAGAAAATATGACTTCAAAAATTACACTCTATTCTGAGTTAGAACTCATCAAAGAGATAAAAGTGTATGCAAAAGAGCATAATACTTCTGTGTCTAAAATAGTGAATGCTTTTTTCAAAAATCTTTTATATGAGAAAAAATCGAATAATAATAAAAGTAAAATTACAGATAGTCTAGTAGGCATTATAGCTACTAAGACTCTGGATGAAGATGACTATAAAACACACTTAGAAACCAAATATTTATGAAGATACTTTTAGATACCAATGTGGTAATAGATGTATTGTTAGCACGAGAGCCTTTTGTCTCCCCTGCTAGAGAGATAATGGCTTTAGTGGAACAAAAAAAAGTGCAGGGTTATATCTGTGCAACAAGTATAACAACTATACATTATCTCATGCAAAGAAGCACAGACAAAACACAAGCAGATAGCCTTATAGTCACCCTTTTAGAGTTGTTTGATGTATCGTCTGTTAGCAAAAGTACATTGCATGATGCCTCTGTAAATAATGGTATAGACTATGAAGATAGCGTTATTTATACGGCGGCTAAAGATACCAAAGTAGATATGATAATCACTAGAGACAATAAAGGTTTCAAAAATGCCTCTATGACTGTTTTATCTCCTGAGGAGTTTTTGGCTTTTTGGGTGCTAAAGTGACTATTATTCCCTCTCCATTCTCTTAAAAAACAGGTTATGACTAGGACTTTGTAAGGTGATACCTTCTACACCATATCTTTTCTCTTCTTTTATACTAAATCCTTCACTTACGGTCTCATGGAGTCTTTTGCTTACGTAGCGGTGTATGTTTTCACGACATGCCATGCGAGTACTCATGAGTTGTGCGGAGTATTGTGCTTGAGATTTTTGTATTAAGTTACCTGATATACGGTTACACCCATCAAAACCACTGAGTTTCATATGTTTTGCATCAAAATCTAGTATGGCTCTAGCTTTTCGTACCTCACCACCATCTAACACACGTAAGTGCCAGCTGCCAGAGACTTCATCTAGGTCTATGGGTTCAGCTGAGACTTGTGTGGTGAGTAAAGAAAATAGTGTGGCACAAAGTAGTAAGCGTTTTGAGGACATTTAAAAGTTCCTTAGTATGAATTAGGGTAGTATAATAGATATTATTTAATGGAGTATAAATGAGATTTATTTTTAGCCTTTTATTATTATTTACCACACTTTTTGCAACAGAGATAAAGCTCACAAAAACACAAGCCAACTTCATAGCCAAAAAAGTATGGCAAAACGAGGGAGCAGGTAAAGACAAGTACCTCATATGGTGGAACGAAGGAGAAGACTTTGCAAGTCTAGGCATAGGTCATGCTATATGGTTTCCTAAAGGGCATACAGAACGTTTTAGAGAAGTCTTTCCTATGATGCTAACCTTTATGCAAAATAAAGGTGTAGAATTGCCCTCATGGTTGACCCCTGAGTCTGACTTTCCTTGGCAGACGAAAGAGGTGTTTAATAAGGCTAAATCAAGTAATACTAAAAAATATAAAGAATTGTTTACTTTCTTGAAAAAGACTTTTTCAACCCAAGCAGAGTTTATGGCAAACAGACTTAGCAAAGCATTGCCACAGATATTAGAGAGTATAGATGACAAGCAGAAAAAAGAGCTTATAAAAACACGTTTTAACCACATGCTTTACAAAGAAGATGGAAGCATAGACGAAAGAGGTCTGTACATACTACTAGACTACACTAACTTTAAAGGTGAAGGGACACTAAAAAGTGAACGTTATAACGGTCAAGGGTGGGGACTTTTGCAAGTTTTAGAACACATGGATACTAGAGTAACAAACAAATACAAATCATTTATGAACGCTGCTAAAGCGATGCTTAGCCGTCGTATCAAAAACTCTCCACCTGCACGAGGTGAAGAGCGTTGGCGAAAAGGGTGGAATGTTAGACTTGATACTTATTGGAAGTAAAAGTATGACAATTTGCAATATTATTAAGCAAAGTTGATAAGTTAGGGTAAAATTATTTTGCAGTCTGATTAAGTTGTTGTAAACAACAGCTTCCGAGGGCTGCTGTTTGAACTTCTAAGTCAAATCTTGACTGTGGCACCCCAAGGGCATTTCCGATGGGCAAGGGTGTGAATATTATGGACTTATTAATCCTGATACTCACAGTTATTGTAGCTATCTTACGATACTATCATAACTAAAAAACACTGAGAGAGTGAAAACTCTCTCTTCAAACGTTATTTTAGCAGAAATATTTCCTCTTGTAAACAGTAAGTCATCCCTCATCACAAACACGATAAAATCATAGAAATTGAATCTATGGAAAAATAATGAATCTCTCATTCTCTTACTACCTAGACAGCATAAGCAAATACGCAGGTTATCTAGCAGCACTTTTAGTTGTACTCCTCTCACTCCTAGTCGTCTATGATGCAGTCATGCGTTACCTTTTCTCGGCAGGTTCCATAGCGTTACAAGAAGTGGAGTGGCATCTTTTTGATATGGTGTTTTTACTGGGTCTTTCGTATGCACTAAAGCATGACAAACATGTACGCGTAGACATCTTCTTTGAACGCTACAGCCAAGACACACGGATGATAGTGCAGATACTCTCTATGTTGTTACTAGTGATGCCGTTCTCACTACTATTTTTAAATGATGCTATAGATATGACCATGCAGTCTTACTTGCAACATGAAGTTTCTTCTGACCCTGGAGGGCTTACGAACCGTTGGGCTATCAAGGCTGTGTTGGTAGTAGGGTTTGCGTTGTTAGTACTCCAAGCACTCTCTGAAGTACTCAAAGCCTATCATAGACTAGAAAACAAAATGGTACTCCTTAAAACCCTTGCTGGCGTTGTCCTAGTGGCTACCCTCATATACATTGCTTGGTACAACCGTATGGCATTTTGGTTTGACCCCGTGTTTCTCATGTTTGCTATGGCTCTAGTGTTACTCATGCTTGGTTTTCAAGTTGCCTTTGTCTTTGCAGGTGTGGCTTTGTTTTTTGCTCTCATAGCTGACGAAGTAGGGCTAGGTGTGCTAGAGATGCTCCCATACAGAGTGTATGGTATCATGGGGAATGTCACGCTGATGGCCGTACCACTCTTCATACTCATGGGACTCATCCTCGAAAAGTCTAAGATGGCGGAGGGATTACTACTCTCTATGGCTAAACTCTTTGGCTCTGTACGTGGTGGGCTTGCCATCTCTGTGGTGCTTGTGGGGGCGATACTCGCTGCTAGTACAGGCATAGTAGGGGCATCGGTGGTGATGATGTCTCTCATCGCTCTACCTCTCATGCTAAAGCACAAGTATAGCCCCGAACTAGCAAGCGGTAGCATCGCAGCGTCAGGTACGCTAGGACAGCTTATACCGCCGTCTATAGTCCTCATCATACTTGGAGACCAGATGCACCTAAGCGTGGGAGATTTATTCCGTGCTGCGGTTGTACCTGGGCTTTTGCTTATAGGGCTGTATATACTTTATATTCTCATCATTGCATACTTCAACAAAGACTATGCACCTGCCATAGAGTCAGATGAACCTTATAGTGACATCGTAAAAGAAGCCGTAAAAGAGATAATCCCTCCTCTATTGC
>Ga0256840_1004143_pt1 | contig 11097 bp, 10 predicted proteins | sample 355202metaG_FD_185969 | JGI IMG/M metagenome (GOLD analysis project Ga0256840, IMG submission 185969) | Hydrothermal vent microbial communities from Mid Atlantic Ridge, Atlantic Ocean - 355-202 | ecosystem: Environmental > Aquatic > Marine > Hydrothermal vents | place: Atlantic Ocean: Mid...
ATGAAATATTATAAAAGAGTAATTGTGAGTTTGAGGATATGAATAATGGACGGACAATCAATTGGAAATTCAGTGCAAAGAGATGTTTTTGATTTTGAGATAGGTTATCTCACAAAAAGCCCCTGCTGCATATGCACCAATAAAAAAAATATTCCTGCCTGCTATGACAATTGCCAGATTCTTGATGAAATAAGGACTATTCTCACAAGGGGAATATCATCCCAGGCCAGTTTGTATCAGACTTAAGAAAATTAATCATGAATTATCCTGTATTTTCTGAAGAAAATCATTCGATTTTACAAAAATATCTCACAAAAAATATTTTTTACAGGCTTGAATCAAAAAGGACAAAGTCAGGCTTTACCCTGAACCATGCAATACAATCCGGAATTATAAACTTGGACAGTTCCCTTGGTATTTATGCAGGTGATGATGAGACCTATAGAGTTTTTGCAGAAATTTTTAATCCTGTTATAAACGATTATCATTCATTTAATCCCAATAATTTTCATAAATCGGATTTGTCAATACCGCAATTAAATAATCCTGATCCGGAGAATAAATATATCCTTTCCACGAGAATCCGTATTGCAAGAAATATTGCAGGTTTTGCGTTTACAACTTTTATAGATGTAAAAGACAGAAAGAAACTTGAATTACAAGTTGTTAATGCATTGAAGTTATTGGATAACAATCTTAAAGGTTGTTATATCCCAATGGGGTCAATATCTGAATCCGACTACCTGGCATTTAATAAAAAGCATCTGATATTCAATAGAGGTGACAAATTCCAGGATGCAGCTGGGATAAATCGTGACTGGCCTGTGTCAAGGGGAATTTTCCTTTCAAGTAATAGAAAATTCATTGTCTGGGTCAATGAGGAAGATCACTTAAGAATAATTTCCATGGAAAATGGGGGAAAAATAATAGAGGCCTTTAAGCGTATTTGTGCGGCACTGCCTATCCTTGAAAAAAAACTCATATTTTCCTGTGATAGACATCTTGGATATTTAACCACTTGTCCTTCAAACCTTGGAACAGGAATGAGGGCAGGAGTGCATATAAGACTTCCTGAACTAAATGAAAAACAGGAAATATTATTTAAGCTCGCAGGTTCTTTTCACCTTCAAATCAGAGGAACCCATGGAGAAAAAACCAAAATTAAAAATGCTGTTTTTGATATAAGCAACAAACAGAGACTCGGGATAACTGAAAGACAATGCATACAGACCCTTTATACGGGAATTCTCAATATCATTAAAATGGAAAAAAATCTTGCCGATGGAACAATCAATTTGAATTTTTAAAAATAGCTACCCAAGCAGGGTTTTTCACAAACCCTGCTTGACATCATCAAATTCAGGTGATATTTACTATCTGTTTTTTAAAAAAGCGGGGCGTAGCGCAGTCTGGTAGCGCACTTGTCTGGGGGACAAGTGGTCGCTGGTTCAAATCCAGCCGTCCCGACCAGCTAAGGACAAGGGGTTCAGCATTTTGTTGAATCCCTTTTTTGGTTTTATATCATGGGGCAGCTTAGTTCAGATCGTGGTGTCATCCCATATATTGTATTACCTGTGCATTTTTTCTCAAAAGGATTAACAAATGGAATTCACTGAACAGGAAATCCGGCTCATTGACTATATTCCCGCTGTGTTTACCGGATTTTTTTTAACCCTGTCATTTCCCAGGGTACAATTCTATCTCCTTGCATGGGTGGCCATTGTTCCACTGATGGTGTCCATTAAACAAATGAATTGCAAACAGGCGTTTTATGCTGGTCTCACAGCCGGCATGGCTTTTTTTCTGTCCCTTATCTACTGGATAGTGCCGACACTTGATATATATGGTGGTCTGCCTTTTTTTCTTGCCGTTCCCATACTTTTACTTTTTGCATTGTATCTTGGTCTTTATTCAGGGATCTTTGCACTGGTATTTAATTTATTGAACATTGATTCCGTACTGATGCCCTTTAAGGCTGCTGCTGTCTGGGTGGGAATTGAATATTTACGTTCATTTCTATTTACTGGATTTCCATGGGGTAGTCTCGGGTATTCACAGTATATGAATATTCATATTATTCAGATTGCAGATATCACAGGAGTGTATGGTGTATCTTTTCTTATTGTTATGACCAATACAGTGTTTTCAATGATATGGATATCCACGGTAAGATCAGAACAATATACGGAAAGGCCCGGGATAAAAAAAATTATCCTAAGTTTTGTCTGTGTTCTTATTATCGGCATGGCAGTATCAATTTATGGCATAAAAAGACTTGATACAATTTTTCAAAAGGAAAAAAAATCAGATAAAGTAATTGTATCGGTTATCCAAGGGAATATCAATCAATCTGTAAAATGGGACAGGTCTTTTCAAAAATCCACTGTAAAAAAATACTGCGCTCTTTCAAAAAAAGCCTCACAGTACAGGCCTGATCTAATTGTATGGCCTGAGACAGCGCTTCCTTTTTATTATCCGGTAAACAAAAGACTATCTGCAATGGTTAACGCCTGTATCAGACAATCCGCCACAGATTTTCTCATAGGAAGTCCTGCTTTTGAATATGATAAAAATAAATTAAAATTTTTTAACAGGGCATATATGGTGAATCAATATGCCGTTATTACCGGGAAATATGATAAGGTTCACCTTGTTCCCTTTGGAGAGTATGTTCCCTTTGGGAAATATTTTTCTTTTTTAGGCAAACTAACAGCCCAGGCAGGAGATTTTTCCGCCGGTGAAAAAAAGTTCATACCGCTTGAATTTAAAAATAAAAGGGCAGGGGTTCTGATATGTTTTGAAATCATTTTCCCTTCCATTGCCAGAAAATTCGTAAATAATGGAGCAAGCATCCTTGTAAATATCACCAATGATGCGTGGTTTGGACGTACATCAGCACCTTTTCAGCATTTTTCCATGAGTGTCTTCAGGGCAGTTGAAAACAGAAGATCTGTGGCAAGGGCTGCAAATACAGGAATCAGTGGCTTTATAGCACCCACAGGCAAAATTCTCATAAAGGGTGGGCTCTATAAAAAGATGTTTTTAACTGAAAAATTGTCCTGTCTCAAAATAAAGAGTGTTTACACTCGTTTTGGAGATTTTTTTGCATTAATCTGTCTTGTTGCAATCCCGGTCATACTTATGGTAAAGAGAAGATCTGTACGCAAATAGGTTTATTACAGGCAATCATTCTTATAAAAATCCCATAAAATACTATAAAAATCAGGAGTAATAAATATGTCAGTGGAATTAAAACAGGATATCGCCTCATTGTATGAGAAATTAAATCAGATTAAGGAGTATCTTTGACCTGCCTGTTAAAAAAAACAGACTGAAAGAACTGGAGCTTATGATGGGAAAAGAAGATTTCTGGAATGATCCTGATGCAGCAACTGAACTGTTAAGGGAAAGAACCGGGATATCTGATCTTGTTGAATTATGGGACTCTGTTAATAAGGAAATTGAAGATGCAGATATACTACTTGAACTGGCAAATGAGGAAGCGGATAAAGATGTTGAAAAAGAAGTTGAATATCAGCTTTGGAACATTAAAGCACAACTTAAAAAATTTTCTCTATCAATTATGCTGAGCAACGAGGATGATGCAAAAAATGCCATTATTTCCATTAATGCAGGTGCAGGAGGTACAGATTCCCAGGACTGGGCCGAAATGCTGTTCAGGATGTACTCGAGATGGATAGATAAAAAAGGATATAAATTCCAGGTGATTGATTTTCAGCAGGGAGATGAAGCCGGTGTCAAAAGCGTTACTTTCACTGCAGCAGGAGAGAATTGTTATGGATTCATGAAAGTGGAATCCGGAGTCCATCGTCTTGTACGTATCTCTCCCTTTAATGCAAACGGTAAACGCCAGACATCCTTTGCCTCTGTTTTTGTCTATCCTGAACTAAAAGATGAAATAAAAATAAATATTGATGAAACGGATCTGAGAATAGATGTTTTCAGGGCAAGTGGTTCAGGTGGACAGCATGTCAATAAGACAAGCAGTGCAGTTCGTATTACCCATTTACCTTCAGGAGTTGTAGTTCAATGCCAGCAGGAATCTTCACAGCACAGAAATAAAGAAATTGCCATGAAGGTTCTCCAGTCAAGGCTTTATCAGATTGAAAAAGAAAAGCAGGATAAAAAAATGCAGAATATCCATGATGGCAAGGAGGATATTGCATGGGGCAGTCAGATCAGATCCTATGTACTGCATCCCTACAGGATGGTGAAAGACCACAGAACTGGTTTTGAGACAGGGGATGTTGACAGATTTTTAGACGGCGATCTTGATCCGTGTATTGAAGATGTTCTGCTCTCGGGAAAAATTTGAAATATGCACAGGGGGAATTATGGATATCACAATTATTGGTGCAGGTGCAATGGGCAGCCTCTTTGGCTCGCTTCTTACCCGGTCAGGGGAAAATGTTGTTCTCTTGGATATATGGGAGGAGCATGTAAAGGCCATTAACTCCGGGGGACTTGATGTTGAACTTGATGGGAAAATAAGCAATATAAAGATTTCAGCTTCAAGTGATATGCATGATGTCGGAAAATCAGATCTTGTTATTATTTTTGTAAAAGCCATGCATACAGAACAGGCCGCTGTTCAGGCTTTGGAATGCCTGAATAACAGGGGATTTGTATTAACGCTTCAAAACGGAATGGGTAATGCTGATATAATTGCGCATGTTGTGGATAAGGACAGGGTCATCGCGGGTACAACCGCTCACGGGGCGACTGTGCTGGGCCCGGGGTTCATTCGTCATGCCGGAACCGGTCCTACATTGATCGGCATGTGGTCGCAGGAAAATAATGCCGGATTGGAGGATATTAAAAATATATTTTGCAAAGCAGGTATTGACACCAGGATAGAGGATAATATACACCTTGTTATCTGGAAAAAATTAATAATTAATATCGGGATCAATGCAATCACTGCACTTACCGGAATAAAGAATGGTAATATCCTTGATTTTGCACCCACAAAAGAGCTTGTTCGGGCTGCTGTTAAAGAGGCCTGTGATGTTGCTTCTGCCCATGGGATTCAGCTTCCCGAGGATATAGTGGATCAGGTATTCAATGTTGCCTGTGCAACAGGCCCCAACAGGTCATCCATGGGGCAGGATGCAGACCATAAAAGACAGACTGAAATTGACGCAATTAACGGTGCAATTGTAAGACTGGCAAAGGAAAAGGAAATACCGGTCCCTGTAAACGAGACACTAACAATACTGGTTCAAACATTAGAAAATTATTATAAATAACCGGCAAGGTCGGAGCATGGTGACCCGCTTTCGGCTGGGAAATTAGAAATTTTGATAAATATAGTGTCAAATATGCGGCCAACTTGTGTAATTTAAGGTGCTTTGCAGGAGTCTCATATAAAAATAAAACAGTGTAAATAAGGAGAAAAATAAAATGGGCGACAAAAAAGTTACAATTCAGGATATCAAACAGGCCAAAAAAGATCATAGGAAACTTGTCATGCTCACTGCCTATGATTATCCGTTCGGGTTGATGGCAGATGAAGCCGGTATTGATATTGTCCTTGTGGGAGACTCTCTTGGAATGGTGGTCATGGGGCTTGACGGCACTGTTGCAGTCACAATGGATCAGATGATACATCATATCAAAGCCGTGGTTCGTGGATGCAAACACCCGCTTATTGTGGGCGATATGCCTTTTATGAGTTATAATACCTCTATACGTGATGCCATTATAAATGCAGGCAGAATGATGAAAGAAGGGGGATGCGATGTTATTAAACTTGAAGGGGGGATAGACTTTGTTCCTACCATTGAAGCCATTGTAAAAGCCGGTATCCCTGTCCAGGGTCATATAGGACTGACTCCCCAAACTGCAAGTGCTTTAGGTGGATTTAAAATGCAGGGTAAGGATGCAAGAGCCGCAAGACGTATTATCGATGATGCAATAGCCATAGAGGATGCTGGTGTATTTTCCATAATTCTTGAAGCTGTCCCAGCCCCTCTTGGCAAAATTATTGCAGAGTCTGTGAATATTCCTGTTATCGGGATAGGGGCAGGAAGTGATGTGGATGGCCAAGTACTTGTCACCCATGATATGATAGGATTATTTGATAAATTTATACCCAAATTTGTTAAACAATACACAAAGATAAGGCCTGTGATTATAGAAGCCATGGAAGCCTATAAGAAAGAGGTGATCAACGGTAGTTTTCCAACCATGGAACATTCCTTTAATATGCCCGATAAAACAATAGATGAGTTAAAGAAAGTGTAAACATTTACCATCCGGTAAATTACAGCGGATTGATATCAATTATTCTGTGAACACTTACAAAATAATATAAGAAACCCGGAAAAACCTGGGAATTGAATTATATGCAATGGACATTGAAAATATTATATATGAATTTTATAAGCCGGGTTCAGTAACCTGCGAGCTGCTGCTAAGGCACGGTGAAAGAGTGGCGGCAAAGAGTATTGGTATTGCAGAGAACCTGACAAAGAATTTGATTCTGATAAATCCTGATATGGAATTTATAATGGAAGCTGCCATGCTGCACGATATTGGAATTTTTATGACCAATGCACCATCTCTCGGGTGCTTTGGAAATGTTCCCTATATATGCCATGGACTTCTTGGACGTACTCTTCTTGATAATCTGGGGTTTCCAAAACATGGTCTTGTGTCGGAACGTCACACAGGAGCGGGTATCACAGCAGAAAATATTCGCATAAATGCTCTTCCCCTTCCGTGCCGAGATATGATCCCTGTGAGCATAGAGGAAAAAATAATATGTTTTGCCGATAAATTTTATTCTAAAAATCCAGAGAAATCAGGATATGAAAAAAATATTCCTGAAATAATCAAAGAGCTTGAACTTATTGATAAAACCCATGCAGACAGGTTTGCCGTCTGGGCAGAAGAACTGCTTGCCGTTGACAAATTTTCACTTAAGCTATAAAGATGACTTTACAAAATATATAAACACTTAAATTTTGGATTTCAATTTTTTCCATTGACAAGTATGAAGAAAATTTTGAATTTATATTGGAAATATGGTTAAAAAACATGCATGAGAAAGCTGAAGCGCTTAAAAATATCGGGGTTATCGGGTCTGGAAGCTGGGGGACGGCTCTTGCAAATCTTCTTTCAGAAAAAGGATATCATATTGATCTGTGGGCATATGAAAAACAGGTGAAGCAGGATATTATAACTCACCGGGAAAACAAATTGTTTCTGCCCGGAATAAAGCTGCCTGATAAAATTACCCCCTTTAATGATCTAAAAAAAGTAGTTGAAAAAAATAAACTGATACTTTTGGTTGTTCCCTCCCATACAATGCGGAGCATTGCGGAAAAGATAGCATGTTGTATATCTGGTAATACCGTTTTAATTACCGCATCAAAAGGAATTGAAGAAACAACCCATCTTACAATGTCTGCTGTAATAAAAGAATGTATTCCAGATCTCACAGATGACGATATTGCCGTTCTGTCAGGCCCATCCTTTGCAAAGGAGGTAGTGAAAAAAGTACCCACGGCCATAAGTGTTGCCTCTAAAAATATTGAAACGGCAATCTATGTGCAGCATGTATTTGCAACGAATTATTTCAGAGTTTATGTGAATAATGATCCCATCGGAGTGGAGCTTGGAGGCGCGGTTAAAAATGTTATTGCCATTGCTGCAGGATTTGTGGATGGGATGGGTCTTGGCCTGAATACCAGGGCAGCAGTGATAACAAGGGGACTTGCCGAGATCAGACGGCTTGGACTTCAACTCGGGGCAAATCCCCATACCTTTTCAGGGCTTTCCGGAGTGGGAGATCTTATTCTTACCTGTACCGGTAATTTAAGCCGTAATTATACAGTGGGCAGGCTTTTGGGAGAGGGAACACCTTTAAAGGAGATAATAGCAAACAGGCTGACCGTGGCAGAGGGAATCAAGAACACAAAATCCGTATACAATCTTGCAAAGAAATTAAATATTGAGCTTCCTATAATTAATGAGGTTTACAATGCCCTGTATGAGAATACTACGCCAAAGCATGCTGTAAAAAGGCTTATGACGAGAAAGCTCGGGCATGAAACAGGGGAACTTGAACGAAATTGAATATTCTGAAATGGAAAATAAATTTTGTTTATGATATCATTTTAAATTGTACAGACCGTACCCGCCCTTTTTAAACAGACTCTTAACCTTATGTATAAAGAAATCCTGAATCAGTATTCTTTTATCCCTTGTAAAATTATTCCTTATCCATTCATTTAAAAGAGCATAATTGATAATCAAATCAGTGAAATTATGATGTTTCAATTTAAGCAGAAGTTCATCACTTGAGTTTGAAGTATTAATGGCTTTTTTAAAAATATCTATACCGAATACAATGGTATGATCAGAGTAATATCTTCGGTTTCCAAGGAAAAGTGCCAGTAGTTTTGTTTTTTTATCAAGATTTTTATTGGAAAACTCCAGGGTTGCATATTCAGGTCTGTAATGTTGAATATATTGATCCCTTGTAGTTTCACCGGATAAATATGGCAGGGGGTCAGTGGCCCTGAACAAGTGGTAAAAATAAATAAAATTTAGGCTTAACATAAAAATTATAATCAAAAATACAAGACAATTTGGGACAGAACGTCTGAATTTTGACGATAACTCGGAAAATTGAATGTTTAAGATATTATTAAGCCCGTAAGCAGATAAAATAATCATAGGAGGTATTGCGGGGCTTATGTATCTTATGCGCATGTCTTCTTTGAAAAAAGCGATCATAATAAATAAAAAAGAAAACCATGCCATGATTTTCAGGTTAATATCAAAATCAGAGTTATTATCCCGTTTAAGATTAACAAAGGCAAACAAGGGAAGTAATAATAAAAAAGGATTTAACCGCCCGTCAAAAAGCCTTGGATTATCATCTTCACCCTGGAAAAAAATTCTAACCGGTATAAGAGCTGTTTCCCACCATGTTTCCCCGAAGACATATTTGCGTACGAGAAAATGATTGATTGGCGCTTTTGATGAAGAGGATGATTTGAGAATTTCAGCCTGTCCGTTAAAATAATTGTCATAAAGGGGATAAACAGGATTGTTGGTCCACAAATAATCCCTTATTATCCAGGGTGAAAAAACCATTAATGATACAAATAAAAAAACAAAGCCGTACAAGACAGCTTTTATCTGGCAGAACCTGGCTTTTGATTCGGTGTTCAAGTAAATAAAAGGGGTAAAGCAGGTTAATAAAAAAAATGTTAAAATACCGTTATATTTCGTACTTAAGGCAAGACCACAGAAAACTGCAGATAAGATCAGCCAGAAGGAATGAAAATTTTCTTTACGCCATTTCAGCAGAGATAGCAGAGAGGCTGTTGAAAAAAAAATTAATGCCAGATCCACATACACTGTAATTGAAAGTTTAATAATAACAGGGATGGAAAGAAAAAACAGGACGCTTACAAGAGCGAGGAACGTGCCCAGTCGTTTTTTTATATATTTGTATATGAGAACAGCAGTTAAAAGTGCAAAAAGAAAATGGATATACTTGGGAATTATATCATTACCAAAAGCAAGAGGGATACAATAAATAAGATCAATGAGCTCGGGGTAATATGAAAAAATAATTCCGGGCAGTTCGTATATTCCTCCATGGTGAAGGTATAGTTTCGGCACTGCAAGATGCTGGGTAAGGGCATCTCTGCTCACCGGAGGCACCGAGCACATTAATAAAATGCCCGATATCAGGATAATTAATAAGACCGCAGGCACAAATTTTTTAATAAAAAAATTCATTTTGATAGTGAGTTCAAAATTTCAGGAGGAATATCGCCAATATATGTTTTCCCATCAATAATATAGCCTGGGGTTCCGGTTATATGATGTTTTATCCCAAAAAAAATATCTTTTTCCAGTTTGTGAATGAGTAAAAGGTCATGAACAGCTCTTGCCAGCTTATGCACATCAAGATGGGCTGCTTTGGCAATTTTCCTCAGATAAATGGCATGCTTGCTGATATCATAATTGTATAAAACATCATTTGTTTCCCAGAATTTGTGCTGAGTTTCGGCATAAATCGCTATTAAAGCCATTATACCGGAGCCAGGATGAAAAGTCTCTTTTATCATGGGGTTAAATTTATGATCCATTGGGAATTGTCTGTGTACGAGACGTAACTTGTCAGGATATTGTGATACCAGTGCCCGCAGATAAAAATGCATTTTTTTACACTGAAAACAGAAATAATCCGTGAACTCAGTTATTGTCAATTCAGGTTTTTCAGCGCCTATCCATGGGAATCCTTTATTGGTAAATCCTGTATGCAGCACAATATTGGTGTGAGGAGGTTTTAATTTCCAGTAGGGGGGGATGGACAAGGCCGTCACCAATGACAAGGCAATTAATGTAAGGTAAAAACACAGAGCTTTTGTTTTTATACTTTTCCAGAAATTGGAATCCAGTTTAAAAGATTCAATAAAACCATTATTTTCAAAACGTCTTCTTGTTAGCCAGAACATATACAGCAGCATGAAATTTATTGCATATGTTGCAATACACATTATGCAGTACGAGTGTATTTTCACAGCGGAAATAATACCGAGACAAAGGCTTACAAGGCTGAATATCAACGCCATAAAGATAAGCGTTGCAAGCAGTCTTATCTTTTTCCCCCGGGTATTCAGCGAAAATACAATTGTGACAAGCATAAAGACATATCCGATAATTCCCCATATGGGAACCGGTACTCCGAGAAATATCGAATAAGGACTCTGGGAGACTGTATCACAATTGACTGCCCTTGAGATTGCACAAAAACTTCTATAGCCGATATCAGTATAAACCCTGTAGTGAGAAAAAGATAAATATAATGAAACTGCAAGGCCTGCCATGCACAGAATCAAAACTATTACAAAATACACCATAACCGGTAGTGGCTTAATATATCCAGATTGTCTGTTGCTCAATTTTTGACCTCAATTTTTTGGCTCTTTTCCATTTCATGTGGGTAAGTCATATTAATTACTTAATCGCCACATACGGGTTTAATGCCTTAAAATTCAAATCGCCTGTCAGCAGAAAAACAACAATTCTGAAATTTCGAAAGGTTTT
>Ga0256840_1004144_pt1 | contig 11096 bp, 13 predicted proteins | sample 355202metaG_FD_185969 | JGI IMG/M metagenome (GOLD analysis project Ga0256840, IMG submission 185969) | Hydrothermal vent microbial communities from Mid Atlantic Ridge, Atlantic Ocean - 355-202 | ecosystem: Environmental > Aquatic > Marine > Hydrothermal vents | place: Atlantic Ocean: Mid...
CTTTGGTTCCCAAGTTAAATAAATTTCTACAACAACCCGTTGAAGAAAAGATGAGTCTAGAACAAACCTTTTTAGAACTAAAACGCCTGGCTGCTGAAGCTGAGAATAAGGTCTTTAGCTAACCCTAGTTCGTCAAAACTTCATCTCTTGACCTTGCTATCTTTTTAGTTTTTGTCCCAAAGGATTAGGTTAAAAAGACTCAACTGCAAAAAGTGAAAAAGTATGTTTTGACGTCCCTGCAAAAACTCTTTTTTGGTTGGAATTGACAAACTTTAAAAAGACGCAACTGCAAAAAATAAAAAATTTACGTTTTTCTCAACCAAGTTCGTATATAACTTATTTAAATAATTAAATATTTGCTTTACAATTTTAAGCCGAACAGGGAAAAAAACAAAGTTTTTGCAGGCGCATCTTAAAAAGTAAAAATCAAATAATTGAACGAAGTTACAAAAGAAGGTTTTTGTCAAAAAACGCAAATTTTTATTTTTGATCTCCCTGCAAAAATTATTTTTTGTGGACATCTACAAAATTTGACTAGAGAAATTTTTAATTATTTTAATATATTGTAAGCAAATCGCTTTCTCAGAAAACGCAATTTTTGTTTTTTGCAGTTGAGTCGTTTTTTGCAGTTACGTCCTAAAAAGCTAGGTTTGGTCTTGTCCAAAACATCTATCCGCATAAGGACAGTGTTCAGCACAGCCTTTATTTAACTTGGGATTAGGGATTTTTTGTTTACATTGGGGGCAAACACGAAAGACGTCATCCTTGAAAAATTCTATTTTGGTAAGACAAAAAGGACATTCTATTTCAAAAATATCCTTATATTGCCAATAACGCATGTCTTGTCCTGGACATTGGGCCATAAAATCTCCCTTGAACTTTACGAGGTCAAATGAAACCACCATAACCCTAAAAATTCATAGAATAAAGTTTCACTTTTTTCCAATCCAGCATAAGAAGGAAAAAACTCCCACCAAAAATAATTGTTCGTTCGTTTGGATAAATAAGCGCACGGGGATGGTATAGGTTGTAATCCATAGTGTTTAAACATCCGCATAGCTCTTGGCATGTGGCTTGCTGAAGTTACAAGAATAAATTTTTTCAATTTTAATTTTAAACTTAAAACTTGGGCTTCTTCTCTGGTATTTTTACCCTTGGTTTGAATTAAAATGTCTTGTTCTGGGACGCCTAAACTTAAAGCAGCTTTTTTCATCATCTCTGCATTGCTGATTTCTTTAAAGAACAACTTTCCTCCTGAATAAATGAGCTTTGCCTGAGGAAACATTTTTTTTAAGCGCACACTCTCTACTACTCGCGCCAAGGTCCAAGTGTCTAATTGAGAATTGGGGGGTAAAAGCTTATCCTCTATCCCACCGCCCCCTAGCACCACTATGTATTCAATGCTCATATTGGAGTCACGCACTGGAAGATACCTGTGTTCAAAGGGATACATAATTTGATCCATAAATGGAGAACAACAAAACAAGTATAACAAAAGACATCCTAAACAGATCAAACCCTTTCCGATCAAGCGATAAGGACGCCTCGTAAAGGTCAAAAGCACACCCAACCCAATTATTTCTAAAACCAAAGGCAAAGGAAAGAAAAAACGGGCAAAGATTTTTTTTAAGGTAAAAAGCATAGTACGTTACCTGTTTCTTTTTTGAAGTAAAACAAAATCTGCCAAGGTCAAAAAAAACATAGCCTTAAGCACAGGCACGATCCTTGGAATTGCACAAATATCGTGCCTTCCTCCTATTTGTAACTCTACCTCTTGTCCCTGTTTGTTGATGGTTTTTTGAGGTTTGGCAATGGAAGGTATGGGCTTAACTCCAACTCGCACGATTATGTCTTGTCCTGAGGAAATCCCGCCTAAGATTCCACCTGCATGGTTCGAACAAAAACCGTTCGCCGTTAAGAAGTCATTGTTTTCACTCCCTAGCTTGGAGCTAGCCCTAAAACCAGCTCCAATTTCTACGGCCTTAACCGCTCCTACACTCATCATTGCATAGGCTAAGCGTGCATCTAGTTTGTCAAATACAGGCTCACCAAGTCCAGGGGGCACGTTTTTAGCAATTAGCTCGACGATGCCACCTAACGTATCTCCCTTTTCCCTAACCTGTCTAATCCTCTCTTCCCAAAGCGGGATGACTTCTTGATTGGGAGCAAAAAAGGGTCTTTGCTCTATGCCGTCCAAGCAAATATCTCTAGCTTTAATTCCGCCTAACTCCACAGGATAGGCGTACACTTTTATCCCTAATGTTTCCAAAAACGCCTTGGCAATACTTCCGCCTACTACTCTACTTACGGTCTCGCGTCCAGAAGATCTACCTCCGCCGCGATAATCCCTAAAACCGTATTTTTGTTCATAACTAAAGTCAGCATGTCCCGGCCGAAAAACGTCTTTGATTTTGGAATAATCTCTAGACCTTGCATCCTCATTGGCAATAAAAAAACCAATAGCCGTGCCTGTTGTTTTGCCTTCAAATACTCCGGAAAGTAATTTAACCCGATCTGGCTCTTTGCGTTTGGTGCTAGCAGCTCCTTGACCTGGACGGCGAAGGTCCAACTCTTTTTGTAACATAGACTCAGTTAAGGGAATGCCAGCAGGGCATCCTTGCACTATTCCACCCAAACCAGGGCCGTGCGATTCCCCAAAGGTTGTAAGCACAAAAATTTTTCCAAAACTATCACCACTCATGACAAGTAACCTTTGCAATTTGCTCGCAAACTATTTCTGGCGGAAGATTGGCATTTATTACGTATCGAGAACACTTTTTATATAAATTATCCCGTTCTAGAACAGTTTGTTTTACTTCCTGCTCTAAACTCAAATTAGTTAAAGCTGGCCTATTTTCTCTATTTAAAGACAATTTTAAACGTGCAATCAACGTATCTATATCAACTTTTAAATAAAAAGTATAGTTTTTTTCTTGTAAAAAAGACCTATTTTCTTTGAGCAAAATTACTCCTCCTCCAGTAGCAATGACTGTCTGAGAAAAAGTTTCTGTAGCCAAGAGACATTGTTTTTCTAATTCCCTAAAATAATCCCACCCATGCTCGTTTACGATACTTTTTATGGACGCATTTTCTCTTTCTACGATTACTTTATCCAAATCAATAAATTTTAAACCCAACTTTTTAGCCAAGATCTTGCCTACTGTAGATTTTCCACTAGCTCGCGGACCCAACAAATATATATTTTCTTTTATTTTCTTGCCCATGCCAATTCCATTTCTTTTAATTCTTCTTGAGTATAACTGGGAGAGGCATACATGCCCTTAGACTCTCGCTGTCGCCAAGCCTCGTACAAAATAATTGCACTGGCTACCGAGACGTTAAAACTCTGGACCATTCCATACATGGGGATATAAATTTCATCCGGGATAAGTTTGATCAGCTCTTGTTCAACCCCCCGATGTTCATTGCCTAAAACTACTGCCGTAGGTTGAGTAAAGTTCCATTCTGTAAGGCTTATGGCCTTGGAAGAAAAACCTGTACGAACCAAGCCAAATCCTTGCTCACGTAAGCGTTTTACCAAATCTTGAGCATCAGCATACTTGCGCGTTGCTACCCACTTTTTAGCTGAGGCAGAGCTTTTGGCTCCTAAGACTGGAAACTTTTCTCTAGTGTAAAGCAAGTGCACCTCTGGCACTCCAAAGGCATCACAACTTCTAAGAATTGCGGACACGTTGTGGAGGTCGTGAATATTGTTTAGGACTAAGGTTAAAGTCTTTTGCCTAGTTCGTAACACGCGTCTTATTTTGGCTCGTCTTTCTGGAGTCAACGCATTCCACCAATCCACGTTTGTTCCCCTCACTTTATTCCTATTTTCTTTTTAAGATGCCCCTGCAAAAAGTGTTTTTGAGAGAAGTTGACAAAGTTGAACGTATAAAAATAACTTCAACTTAATTATAAGCAAACGGTTTTGTCAAAAAGCACAGTTTTAACTTTTTGCAGTTACGTCTTTTAAGTAAAACAAGTATTCTTGGTTGCCTTTGGTTCCTTTTATTTGAGCGGGAATTACGCCTTGAGCCTTTAAATCCAATTCTTGTTCCACAAAATTGCTTAGTTCAATGATAACCTGCTCTATCTTGGATTGAGACTTTACTATGCCCTTGACGGTCTGTCCCTTGCCTACCTCAAATTGAGGTTTGATCAAGGCGATGATTTCTCCCTTTGGTTTTAAAAATTGTAAACAAGCTGGCAAAACCAGTTTTAACGAAATAAAAGAACAATCTACAACGATTAAGTCAACGCTCTGATCAAGCAAATCTGCCTTGGCGTACCTAATGTTAATTCCTTCTAAATTAACCACTCTGGGGTCATTGGCCAATTTCCAGTCTAACTGTCCCTGTCCTACGTCTAAGGCATAAACTTTTTTAGCCCCATGTTGAAGTAAGCAGTCTGTAAATCCTCCTGTAGATGCCCCTACGTCTAAACAAATTTTTTCTTTTATCTTAAGCCCAAAGTGCTCTATGGCGGTTAATAATTTATACCCCCCTCTACTGACAAAACGCTCCTTTGCTTTAACTTTAAAATTTGTATCTACGTGGTAAAAACTTCCTGGTTTTTCTACCTTTTGCCAGCCTTGGCCTTTGCCAAAGAAAACCTGCCCAGCCATGATGTGGCGTTTTGCTTTTTCTCTAGAATCAAAAAGTCCCTTTTCGACCAGAAGTTGATCGACCCTTTTTTTCATAACTTTTAGGTTAACAAATTTTGTTGAGTTGGAAAAGTTTTTTATGACCCAACTGCAAAAAGTTAACGTTGCGTTTTCTGACGAAACAGTTTACTTGTAAAACGTAACTGCAAAAAATAAAAATTGGCTTTTTTTCAACTAGCTGGTATGTAACTCGTTTAAATAATTAAACGTTTGTCTTGCAACTTTAAGCCAAACTGGGAAAAACAAAGTTTTTGCATAGGCGTCTTTCGTAAAAAAATATGAAACAATAATAATCTCTATCCTGAACTGATTAATAAAATTTAGTTTTTGCAGGGGCGTCCAAAATACGTTGCTGGTTATTAGTTTTCTGAAATTGAATTTGAGGACGCCACTGCAAAAAGTCAAAAATTGCGTTTTTTGACAAAAAATCGCTTGTAATTAACTGAAATATTTCACTTTTTAGAGTTTGTCAATTTTTACCAAAAAATTTTTTCAGGAACGTCTTTGAGGTAAGTTTTACACTTTTTCAGCCCAAAGATACGAGATTAGGTCATGAAAAAAACTTGCCAAAGACTAGCAAAAAAGATAAATTGAAAATTTAGGCCGAAGTGGCGGAATTGGTAGACGCGCTAGGTTCAGGGTCTAGTGGGTTTTACCCGTGGGGGTTCGACTCCCCCCTTCGGCACCAAACCAGCGTAAAAAACATGGCTGATTTTAAACAGTTTTTGGTGCAGACCTTGGCCAAACAGTCGCCTTCTCTTGAAGAAGGCTTTTTTTTGGTTAAACTATGGCGCAATTGGGACTCGGTTTTGGGTGATTTGAGTACGTACTTATATCCTATAAATAGAAAGGGAGACGTTTTGCTCCTGGGAGCAAAAGATCCTCTTATTTTGCAAGAAGGACACTTTTTGGCTGAAGAAATTTTAACCAAGGTCAATGCCTTTTTGGGAAAACCTTTTTTTAAGCAGGTAAAATTTACCTTGGTTGAGAGTGACCAAGGATTGCACAAGGTAAAATTATAATTAAAATAAGCTTTGAAGACATAAAAAATTTATTTTTGCTAGTGAGTCGTAAAAAATAAATGATTTTTAGGATAAATTTTTAAGGGAGGAAGAGTTATGGGCGAAACCATTGAGATCAACGTAGAGTTTAAAAAACCTTTGGACAAGATGACAGCCAAAGAACTTAGAGAGCTTGCCATTAATCAGTTGCCTATGATTACGGGCGCTTCTGGAATGACCAAAGAGGAGTTGTTGGCCAAAATTAAAGAGGTTCTGGGGTTAAGTGAAGAAGATGGCAAAAGCAATGCTGTTTACAAAAAACAAATTCAAGAGATCAAAAAGCAGATTAAAAAGTTAAGGGAGTTACGCTTGCAGACCCAAGATAGAGCCAAAAGAGAGATTTATCGCAAAAAAGTACATCGTCTCAAGAGACTTACCAGGCGTTTGGCTCACGTTTAGATAAATAAGTTTCTTAAAAAAGAATGTGAAGAGTATCTTCTATTTCTAAAAGGGCTCTGTTGATTAAGGATGTGAGTTCGGCTGGGCTTAGCTGAATCACTTGGTGGATAGATTTGTTTAAAATAGGCAAAACCAAAGAGCCCTTCTCTGTTAAGTGAATACCGATGGCCAAAAAGTCTGCCAAATGGATGATGGCATCTTCGATGGTCGTAAATTGTCCTGGAAAGTGATGAAGTTTGATAGCCTTGCCTAGGCTTGGAGGAAGTTTCCAAGATTGGATCAAGCCGTTTCCGACCAGGGCGTGATCAAAGCCCAAAATTTCTTTTTCAGCTTCAACCAAAGGCAAGAGGTTAGAGTAAGAAAAGAGTAAAATTTTGGTGCTTAGCCTGGGCAGGTGTTTAAAAATGATCAGTCTGCCGATGTCGTGCAATAAACCTGCAACAAAGTACTTTTCAGGGGAGAGGCTGCTTCTTTGAGCCAGGAGTTTGGCTAAAATTCCAACTCCTAAAGAGTGAAGCCAAAATGCGCGCATGTCTATAAGTTCTGGGGGAATGTCTTTAAAAACGTTTATTGCGCTTATCCCAAGAGCGAGCATTGCCAATTCTTTGGTCCCAATAATTGTAATTGCGCGCGAAACTGTTTCTACGGGTTGGCTCGTTCCGTAAAAGGAGCTATTGGCTAGTTTGAGCAGTTTGGCTGCTAAAGAAGGATCTTTGCTGACTATCTCCGCCAGATATTCAGCCGAGCTTTGAGGAGAATTGATGGCCTCTATTATTTTGAAGTAAATATCAGGAAACGAGGTAAGGGATGTTTCTGCTTGGACTAGTTTGACAAAGTCAACCTCTTCAAGAGGCAGCTTATCTGTAAGAGAACCGTCGTCTATAGGAAGATTAGCAATAAGGTCTGGGATTTCCCAGCCTTGCACGTATTTTTGGGCCAACTTGGTCAAACTCAAGTGATAAAGATTGCGCACGAGAGGGTCAGAAAAATCGTTGGCCGCAAAAAAAGGAGTAAGATAATTTTCTAAACGGTCTAACTCAGAGCGTTTAATTTTGATTTTGGTGTTTTTTCCCCCTTTGACCCCTTGGATGTTTACTTTGTTTATTCCTAATTTTTGCAGCATTTTGATTTCTTTTTCTTGCAAAGTGTGGCCCTTGGGCAAAATGATTGTGCCTTCAATGGTTTTGATGTCGTCTCCCAAGGTCATACCTGGATAAACGTCTTTTAATTCGAGCATTCCCATAGTTTTTTTCCTCTTTATTAGGTTAGTTGAATATTTTTGGAATGGGTTTAAATTTTTTCTGGATTTTGTCCTTTATCTGCACTAACTACTATTATGAAATATATTTAAAATCAACTGGCTAAAATCTCCTAGAGGAACAAGAAAAGTCAACAACTTAAATTTTTTTGACCGTGCTTGGTTTTAATGGTTTGAGAAAAAATATTTAATTAGATGAGAAAAAAGAGGTTCGTATGGGCATTTTAAGTTCTAGTGTAAGTTTTACCTTGTACGGGATCAAAGAAAAGATTGAAGATAAAATTTGGCAAGATTTATCTGAGAAACTTAGAGAGCATAGTTTTCAAGAGATTGAAGGAGGGATTGAAGAAAAAAGTTTTGGTTGGGTTAGTTTTGACAATTGGCTGGATAGTTCTTTTTTGCATTCTCCTTTAATTGGCAACTACGCAGCCTTTGCCTTGCGTTTGGACGTGCGGAGAATCCCTTCTTCTGTGTTTAAAAAGTATTACGAGCTTGCTTTGAACCAGGCTTTGGAGCAAAAGCAGGCCCAAGGACGGAAGTTTTTGGCCAAGGAGGAAAAAAAAGAAATAAAAGAACAGGTCAAGTTAAAACTATTGAGCAAAATTTTGCCTGTGCCCACGGTAGTTGACGTGGTCTGGGACGTAGATAAACAAATGGTTTTTTTTGGTGCTACCAGCAACAAGTTAAAAGAGTTGTTCGTAGAATTATTTTTTCAAACCTTTCACTTAGAGTTAACTTGCTTAACACCTGTTGAGCTTGGCCTAATAAATGGGCAGTTAAAAGAGTCCAACTTGCAAAATTATACTCCATCTGTGTTTATTTAGAAATGAGTGAGCTTAAAAATAAAGTCAAAAAATTATTTTTGTTAAAGTCTGGGCCTGAAATAAGAAAAAGACCAGATAAAGAATTTGATCTGGTTGAGATGCCTTTAGAAGGAATTGTGGTTTATTGGTTGTCTTTGGCCAAATTGTATCCCCGCAAAAACGTTTTGGAGCAAGAGATAGCCTTAACTACAGAGCCTTATGTCAATTTTTTACTTAAATTGCTTCGTTCAAACCTATCTTTTCAACAGTGTTTGGACCTAGCTCAGGTGAAGATAGATAATTTTTTGATAGACTTAGAAAAAAAACTAATCCTTATGGCCATATCAGTGTTAGGTATGGCCCATAAAGAAAATCCACAACAGGTAATTATTCGTTTTATTTCTAAATATCCTTTATCTATTATTTACGAGTCCAAAGTTTTGGCTACGGCCAAAAAAGTAGCAGAACATTTGCTTGCCAAGCGAGTTCCTGAAAAAAAGTTTTTGGAAATAGACCACAGATTGCCGCCCGAACGACTGATGATCAATTTGCTTGTGTATAACTTTTTGGCCCGGAGAGTAAGTTATCAACAACTGCAATCCTATGCCAAATGCGTGCGTTCTTTTTATTTTGCCGAAGGCTTGAGTTTGATCGTAGATGGATTTGAGGTGGACTTTATCAAGCACAGATTAAACTTGCAACAAAAAGAAATTATTGCCCATACCAAAAATAAAATGGAACTTTCAGCTAGATTGTGTGCAGGGTTAAAACAAGGACTTAGTTACGAGGACTTGTCTTTGATTTCCCAAGCCTATTTGTGAGAAGGGAACAACATTTGGGAAAAAATAGACTTTTTTAGTTTAACCAATTAATTATAGGATAACAATGAAGGTTTTAATCATAGGTGGAGGACTGGCAGGTTGTGAGGCTGCCTGGCAATTGTCCAGGTTAGGAATTAGAGTCGTTTTGGCTGACAAAAAGCCCAAACACTTTTCCCCTGCCCACAAATCTAAGTTTTTGGCTGAATTGGTTTGCTCTAACTCTTTTCGTTCTGAAGAAGTAACTACTGGAGTAGGTCTGCTCAAGGCAGAAATGCGGGCCTTAAACAGTTTAATTTTAGAGGCAGCCGATAATTATAAGGTGCCTGCTGGTAAGGCCTTGGCCGTAGATAGAGAGCTTTTTGCAAGTTATATCACAGACAAGTTGAGCAATTCTCCCCGGGTAGAGCGAATTTGTTATGACTTACAGTCCTTGGCCGATCCTTTTTTGGATAAATTTGAAGCTGTGATTCTGGCTGTTGGTCCTTTGCCTTCTTCTGCCTTGGCCATGGAACTTGTAAAATTAACAGGTGGAGAGTTATATTTTTACGATGCCATTGCGCCCATTGTGAGTGCTGATTCCATTGACTACAGCAAGCTTTTTTGGGGGTCTCGTTATCGCCCAGAAGAAAAAGATTATCTAAATATCCCTTTAACTGAAAAAGAATATTTTGACTTTGTTCAGGCCTTAAAACAGGCCAAACGGGTAAAAGCAAAAGAATTTGAACAGGAAAAACACTTTGAGGGGTGTTTGCCTATTGAGGAAATGGTCCAAAGAGGGGATCTGACTCTAGCCTTTGGGCCTTTAAAGCCAGTGGGCTTAATTGATCCCAAAACAGGAAAGCAGCCTTTTGCCGTGGTCCAGTTGCGCGCTGAAAATCAGGACAAAACGGCCTTTAATTTGGTGGGGTTTCAAACCAAGTTGACTTATCCTGAACAAAAGCGCATTTTTAGAATGTTGCCTGGGTTAGAAAAGGCTGAATTTTTGCGTTTGGGCAGTGTGCATCGCAATACCTTTATTAATGCCCCCAAACTGCTCACACCGTATTTAAGTTTAAAGTCAAACCCGCGCCTTTACTTTGCCGGTCAGATCACAGGAGTAGAAGGTTACGTAGAGTCAGCTGGTTGTGGTCTGTTGGTAGGGTTAATCCTTGCTTACAAATTGTTGTGGGGCCAAGACCTGCCTTTACCTCCTCCAACTACGGCCATGGGGGCGCTTTGGACACATTTGCAAAAAAATCAAGATAACTTCCAACCTTCTAACGTTCACTTTGGCCTTTTCCCTGGTTTAAATAAAAAAATGCGCAAAAAAGAGCGCAAATTGGCCTATGCCAAACGCGCTGAGCAGGATTTTAAACTGTGGCTACGAGGTCTTAACCACTTAGAAACTTAAGCCAAATCTTTCGCTTGCGCGGACCGTCAAATTCAGCCAAAAAAACTTTTTGCCACGTGCCCAAGCTTAGAGTTTTATCTTCTACAATTACCTGAACTGAAGAACCAATCAACGAAGTCTTAAGATGCGCGTCAGAATTGCCCTCTAAGTGAAGATAATCTCCTTGTTGGGGAATTAAACGCGTGAGGGTTACTAAAATATCTCTGCTCACAGCAGGATCTGCCCCTTCGTTGATGGTGATTCCCGCCGTAGTATGCGGGCTAAATACGATCAAGATGCCATTTTGCCAGTTATTTTGGCTTAAAACCTGATTGATCAAACCGGTAATGTCTTTTAGTTCTTCTCTTTGGCTGGTGGTTGTGGTTAAGGTCAGCACGATACACCTCCTTGGCTTAAATTTGACAATTTCAACTTACGTTATCAAAATTTGCTTACAGCTCAACTTTTTAGCTTCAAATACGTTCAAATCATTTTTTAACCAAACCGTTATCTTTAGGTGCAGGTTTTTGGGGCTGTGCACGCATCATTTCTGACCTAGCCAAGGGATGGGCGTGATCATAGGTTTGAATAATTACGTCCAGATCCAGGTGGGTATAACGTTGGGTAGTAGATATCCTTGCGTGTCCCAAAAGTTCTTGAACTACGCGCAAATCTGCTCCTGCCTGCAAGAGATGGGTAGCAAAGGTATGTCTAAGCGTATG
>Ga0256840_1004146_pt1 | contig 11094 bp, 7 predicted proteins | sample 355202metaG_FD_185969 | JGI IMG/M metagenome (GOLD analysis project Ga0256840, IMG submission 185969) | Hydrothermal vent microbial communities from Mid Atlantic Ridge, Atlantic Ocean - 355-202 | ecosystem: Environmental > Aquatic > Marine > Hydrothermal vents | place: Atlantic Ocean: Mid...
CTCTTCTCCTACAATTTTCTCTACCCGTTTCACACTCTCTTGTGAAGCATTACAAAAATTGTCAAATACAACTACCTCATAACCTGCTTCTATGAGTAAAACTACCGTATGTGAACCAATATAGCCGGCACCACCTGTTACCAAAACCTTCATCTTTTACTCCTAACTGTCACTGTTAAAGATATCTCTGGTATAAACTTTCTCTTTCACATCCATAATGTCAGATGAGAGTCTATTTGCCACTATTACATCTGATAATTTTTTAAATGTCTCTAAGTCATTAATAACTTTAGAGTTGAAAAACTCCTCATCTTGACAAGCTGGTTCATAAACCACCACTTCAACACCTTTGGCTTTAATACGTTTCATAATGCCTTGAATGGCTGACGCTCTAAAATTATCTGAACCACTCTTCATCACCAATCTATAGATACCCACTACCTTTGGATTTTTAGCCAAAATAGAGTCTGCTATAAAATCTTTTCGAGTACGGTTTGCATCAACAATCGCTCCAATGATAGAGTTTGGAACATCTTTATAGTTCGCTCTTAACTGCTTGGTATCTTTTGGTAAACAGTATCCACCATATCCAAATGATGGATTATTGTAGTGGGTTCCAATTCGTGGATCAAGTCCTACCCCTTCAATAATCTGTCGACTGTTTAACGCATGTGTTTGAGCATAAGAGTCCAGTTCATTAAAAAAGGCCACACGCATAGCAAGATAAGTATTTGAAAAAAGCTTAATCGCCTCTGCTTCTGTAGAGTCTGTAAATAGAACATCTATATCCTCTTTGATCGCCCCTTCAACCAAAAGGTTTGCAAAAGTTGTGGCACGCTCTGAGATTTCTCCTACAATGATTCTAGAAGGATACAAGTTATCATGAAGAGCTTGTCCCTCTCTTAAAAACTCTGGAGAGAAAATAATATTTTCACTCTTATATTTCTCACGTACACTTTTAACAAAGCCCACTGGTACAGTTGACTTTATGACCATCGTCAAATCAGGATTAAATGCCATAACATCTTTAATAATAATCTCTACCAAAGAGGTATTAAAATAGTTCGTTTTCGGGTCATAGTCTGTAGGTGTCGCAATAATTACAAAATCTGCATCTCTATAAGCTTCTTCTTTATCAAGTGTAGCTCTAAAATTCAAATTTTTATTTTGTAAATAATCTTCAATCTCAGTATCTTCGATAGGAGACTCTTTTCTATTAAGCATCTCTACTTTTTCAGGTATCACATCTAAGGCAACCACTTCGTTGTGCTGTGCCAGTAAAACACCATTGGACAAACCTACGTAACCTGTTCCTGCTATAGCAATTTTTAAACTATTCATATATATATTAACTCCATTTTTTTAATTAAATTATTATATCTAAAGCTTGATTAAGCATAAGATTAAATTCCCAAATCATAGATTTGAACCACACCTACAAACGTTCCCTTCTCTACAACCAATAGGGAGTTCACTTTCGACTCTGTCATCAATTTTTGTGCCATGGTCAACTTCTCTTTCCCTTCAATGGTTTTAGGCTTTCTTGACATTAACTCTTTAGCAGAGAGTTCAAAGAAATTCTCTTTAGAACTCTCCATGGCTCGCCTTATATCACCATCGGTGACAATCCCCTCTATTTTATTCTCATGGATAACAACAACCAAACCCAATCGTGCTTCGGAAATAACCCCAATGAGCTTTTTAACTGAACTGTTTAATCTCACTACAGGAAGATTCTCTTTTGTCATAACATCTTCAACCCTTGTTAAGAGTCGTCTTCCAAGGCTTCCCCCAGGGTGAAACTGAGCAAAATCTGTATCTTGAAAATCTCTCTGTTTCATGAGTGCAACAGCCAAAGCATCACCCATAACCAAAGTAGCTGTGGTAGAAGAGGTTGGAGCCAACTGCAAAGGACAAGCCTCTTTTTCTACAGCTACATTTAGATGATAGGTACTGTTTTTCGCCAAAGTAGATTTTACATTTCCACTCATAGCAACAGTTATATTCTCTTGTGCTTTCAAAAAGGGAATAAGCCTTAAAACCTCATCAGTTTCACCTGAGTTAGAGATAAGTAGCACCATATCATCTCTCTCTATCATCCCCAAATCACCATGATAAGCTTCACCCGGATGTAAAAAGAAAGAGGGTGTTCCTGTACTCGCTAAGGTTGCAGCTATTTTTTTACCTATAATCCCCGACTTCCCCATACCAGAGATAATTAACTTTCCCTCACAAGCTAAAATATCTTTGACAGCTTTTTCAAAGTCATTGGTTAAATTATTTGACAAATCTATAATAGCTTTTGCTTCTATGCTAAAAACTTCTTGGGCTATTTGTTTTATGTTCATATTAGACCTTATGTTCAAATTCAGGAACTATCTCTTTTAAAACTTTTAACTCATTTTTATCTTTCAAGCGTTCCATTTGAGCTAAAAGTATAGCATAATCAACAGGAGGATTTTGAGAGACCATAATGGAGTCATACTCTGTCTTTAAATCAACATCATCTATCAATAGCTCTTCATAAAGCTTTTCCCCTGCTCGTAACCCTGTAAACTCTATCTCTATATCATCACGACCCGAAAGTTCTATCATTTTATTTGCCAAATCCACTATCTTAATGGGTTCTCCCATATCTAAAATAAAAAGCTCTCCACCCTTGGCAATAGAAGCTGCTTGAAGTACCAGCTGACAAGCCTCTGGTATAAGCATAAAATAACGCGTTATATCAGGATGCGTCACCGTAATATTTTTACCCTGCTCTATTTGAGCTTTAAATTTCGGAATCACTGAACCAGAAGAGCCTAAAACATTTCCAAAACGAACAGCAACTATCTCTGTATTTTTACTTGAAACAGCATGGGCATAAAGCTCACAGACCCTTTTGGTTGCACCCATTACATTGGTAGGACGTACTGCTTTATCGGTTGAAATAAGTAAAAACTTAGAAACATCATGAGCAATTGCCAAATCTATAACATTCTTTGTTCCAAATATATTGTTTTGCACAGCCGACCCTATATTCTCTTCACAAAGAGGAACATGCTTATAAGCAGCAGCATGTAACACTATCTCTGGCTGATAGGAGATAAAAACCTCTTCAAGTCTCTCTCTATCTTTCACAGATAACATCACAGAGACAACCTTTTCAGCCTCTAACTCTTCACTTATCTCATACAAGTTAAATTCAGAATGATCGAGTAAAATAATCTGCTTTGCACCAAAAAGTGCCACCTGCCGAGAGAGTTCAGAGCCTATGCTTCCACCAGCACCTGTTATCATCACTACTTTTCTTGCTATAAAATTGGCAATGCTTATCATGTCAAGGTCTTTTGGTTTTCGTGCCAGTAAATCTTCTATGGAGATGTCAGTAAAAGAAGGTTTCTCATCTTGAAAAAGCTGAGTAATCTTAATATCATGAATACCAACCCTGTTAAACAAAGTAAAGAGTCTATCAAGCTCTTTTTGACCAACTTGTTCTGTTATCACAACACTATCTATTTCAAACTCTTCTACAATTTTCTCTATCACCAACTTACTATAAACAGGTATATTTGAAAAGTAGGTACCAACGGTATGCTTGTTATCAGATACAAGTGCCATCGGATAGTAGTCAATTTCACCTCTCCTTGCACTTTTTATAATATCTGCTGATTGTGCATTGGTTCCGACAATTAACAGTTTTGAAGCATAAGAACTTCTATTGTTCTCAAGATAAAGACGTTTAGATATTCTTAAAAAACCAATAAAAAAGATTGACAAAAATATATCAATAATAATGACCGATAGAGGAAAAGGAATGGTCTCATTTCTAAAAATCAAATAGATAAAAGTAAAAAATCCATAAGATACAAAATGAGCTAAAACTATCTGTTTGTACTCTGTCAAACCGAAAAAACGCCAAGAGACATGATAAACTCTAAAAATTAAAAATATGACTATTTTTATAGGAATGAGGAACAATATCATTATAACCATAGAGGCATAATAGTTTGGCTCTATTAAAAAGTTAAAACGCAACAGATAGGCAAGAACAATAGTAACTAAAGATATTAAAATATCAAGAACCAAAAAAGAGACAATTCTTTTTTTATTTGTTGACTGAAAGAAAAACTCTATCCACATATCCTTTTGACCTAGAGTTTTAAAAATATACTCTATATCACTCTTTAATGACCAGTTTTTTATATACTCTTTATTAATTTCTACTTTATCTGGCCAAATTACTTTATCGTTATACTCTTTTGGATTCTCAACTCCAGCTAAAATCTCCTCTTCATTTTTATATTTAAGGGAAGCTGGTCCTGTAATCCCTGGTCGAACTGTTAAAATAACTCTATCTTCCCCCAGCAACTTATCAGCATAGCCCTCAACATCAGGTCTTGGACCTACAAAACTCATACTTCCAAAAAGAACATTAAAGAGTTGTGGAAGCTCATCTATCTTAGTATCTCTAAACAACTTTCCATTTTTAGTAATACGCATATCATTAGAAGTGGTAATAGTAGTATTTACTCCTACTAACTTTTTCATTGTTTTTATTTTAAAAACAGAGAAGATTTTGCCATTCCTTCCTACTCTATTTTGCATAAAAAGACCAAAACTCTTGGTCTCAATAGATGAAATTATAATGGACATTAAGATAATCCACCATGTTAAAAATATTCCCAGCAAAGCCAATACAATATCAAAAGCCCTTTTTAAAAATCTCCCCCAAAAGTTCATCTACTTACTTTTTAACCTTATAAATTTTGCTATAAGGTGAAGAGATTACCAATTCAAACAACTCTTTATCATACTTGCCCAACATAAACATCTGAACATAAGTTGAGTTATAGGTTTCCCTATCCATTACTACCATCTGTCCATAACTCTGTAAAAAGACCACACAAAAGTCACCATCCATATTCATCAACTGTGACTGAACCTCAGGCATACCATCTTGACTTAGTGTCACCACATCAAAACGCTGTACTTTTTTTATTTTTCCTCCAAGTTCTATTTCACCTTTGGAAGCGTCAAACAAGATACCATTTTGAAGCATAATTTGAGCTCCATTTTGATTTGCAGGAGCCGAAGGATAAAAGTGAATACGACGTTCAGCCTTACCAGTTTTAAGATTAATATTACCAAATACTCCAACAGTTGGTAGTATTCTCATCATTCTAAATGGTAAATACAAATAGATATCTCGTGTCTTTGAAGGCAATTTAAAGCTACTACTTTTCAATTCAGAAAGTAAACTATTTGGATTCTTATTTTCAAACAACGTATTGGCAACAATAGAATAGTTGGAGTCTACATAGGTCTCTACAGCCAAACGACTAAGGTTAGCAGCCAACTCTTGTGAGGATGTCTGCATAATTTTAGAGATGATATAGTTGTCATTATTGTGTTTCCCTCCATCTATAAGTGTAGAAGTATCAGAATAAAACCAGACAGGATACCCATAATCCCACCAAGTTAACGTATAGTCTTTTGAATCAGCTATCTCATTTAGTTGTACCAAATCTTGCACTTCTGTTTTATTTAATACCGTAGGCACTTTATACGCAATAATATGTGTAATATTTGGATAAATCATCAGTCCAGTTGCCAAAGCAATAAACGCATACTTTGCTTTCACATCATTAATGTACTCAGCCATCACAAAAAAGAGATAAATCGCTGACATTGCAGCCACAGGAACGGCATAAACAGTAAAACGTAATCCACCCCATAAAGAGAAAATACCAATACCAATAAGAGGTAATGCCAAAACAAATGCTGGTCTTCTAAAAACTAGAACCAGATAACCAGCAAGGGAGATAAGCACACCAACAACTGACCCTGAAGTACGATTGGCAAAGGTTTCAAAAGGAATACTTCCTGCTTCTCTTACGGTTTGATTGACAGCATAAAACTGCAAACTCCCCTCTTCGGCTCCTTTAATGGTATAGCTAACTATTTTCCCCCATATTAAACCAAACACATCCCCAAAAAAAAGAAAAAGAAAGAACAATACTCCTGCACCCAACATTAATTTTTTCTCTTCTAACTTTTCAGCTTTTAAAAAGAGATACATACCAAATAGAAGAATAAAATGTAACAAATAGTTATAGGGCTTCTCGAACCCCAAAGGGATAAGCGCTAAAAAGATTAAAATAAGTGAGGCATACGTTGTTTTTTCATCTCTATGAAACCACATCATATAAAGCGCATAGATAATACCTATGGCATAAATAATCGCTTGACCCTGATCATATAAAAAAGGATAGACAACAATAGCAATTGCTGCATAGAGTGCTGAACGTAGATTAAAGTCTATGGTACTTTTCATTAAGAAAAAAAGTATAATCATCGGAGCCATAGCCGAGAACATATCCGTATCATAATAGCCCGTCATCGTACGGTTATAGTAACTCCACGCAATACTTCCCAACAATGCAGCAAAAAAACCCCACATTGTCTGCTTGTATAAACGTGCAATCAATATCATCGGTATCACTACCAAACTTGAAATAACTGCTGGCATATAGAGAATAATGGTTTCGACAGAAAATGGAGTGATTTTAACAAACAGTGTTGTAAAAAAAATGACTCCATAATCCCAAATACCAAAAACACGAGGGTTTTCTATATGTAATCCCTCAAGAGCTTGTTGGGCTCCTGCTGCAAAAAAATACCCATCATTGGTATTAATCATCAGCTCATTGTTCCAAATAAAACTGGGATTGTCTTGAAACTGCCATACCCATATTAGACGGATAGCAAAAGAGAAAGCATACGCTAAAAGCATTAACCCAATTAGCTGTTTATTATTTACTTGATAATCTATTCTATTCATCGTAACCTCTTATATAGAAATTTTTTTATAAATCCTGGAGATATATTGACTATCAATACACCCACAGCATAAACATAAGCGTCAAAATTATACCCTAATCTTCGTATAACTTTTATTCTATCTTTTAAATCACTTAAGGCTTTTTTATAACCTCCTCGTCTTCCAAAGAATGCTTTTCCAACTCTGACATCAACCAAACTAACAGCAATATTTGCAAATTGACAATTAGACTTAAAACCATTCATCCACAACAATGTATCTTCATTGGTAGATGAATCAGTCGGATAGAGTCCAGCTTTCTGGAAAAAGCTATTTCTAAAAAAAGCTGAAACATGTGCCAAAGGAACTCTTTTATTAAAAAAATCAAACATCTCAATGTGCGTTAATGGATATTTCACCAACTTTACATATACCATCTCACGACTAAACTCTTCTATATAGGAACCTACAACATCTATCTTTGGATACTTTTCCATAAACCTAAATTGTTCTTCTACACGATTGAAGATTGAAATATCATCAGCATCCATACGCATAATATACTGATATTTAGAGAGTACTACAACAAGTAAATCATTCAAGCTCCCTGCTAAACCAATATTCTTTTCACGCTTTCCTAAATAAACAATTTTATCTTCAGCCAAAGCGTTATCTAAAAATGCTTCTATCTCTAAAGATACTTCTCCATCTTGTTGTATAAAGATATCTGCTTGTCGAGTTTGAGCATAGAGACTGCTTAATGCCTCTTTTAAATACTCTAGCCTATCATTTTTATAGACCGACATAATAACAGCTATTTGTGACATGCTATCTCTCTCATAATTTTTTCATAGATGGTATCTAAACACTCCATAATAACCATTTCAGAGCTTGATCCTATTCTGTAGATACTTAAAAAATCTTCTAAATTAATATTGCCATGTTTCAAATCGTAAATGAAACATCGTTTATTATATAAAGTAAAATTCTCAATCACACTGCTTAGATACATAATAGGGTAGCCCACTTCAAAAGGAGTTGTTGCAGTTACAAAATATTGATACTCTACCTCATAATCAAAATAGTCTTTAGGGTGTTTTTGAATAAAGAGATTAGAAGGCTTAAAAGTTTTAAAAAAGTTATTTATCCCCTCTTGCATCTCTATGGTAGGTTGAGTATAAATAACAATGGGAAAATAGCGTCTGCTCTCTTTTTCAAAAAAAGTTTTTTTATACTCTTTAATCATCAGTCTGCCTTTATAACCAGCATCACGCAACACCTTCTCATAACGTTCTGAATAAAGTAGTAACGTATTTTTAACTTCAGGCAATCCCATATACCCTACATGTTTTGGATGGATTACCCCATGTTGTACCTCATAAGAATTTAATGTATTAACAAATTTCTCACCCATGGGAATCACAGCTCCTGTATAGATTTTATCACTCTTCTTTAAAAGAATTAACGAAAGAAACTTCAAAAAAAGAGCATCCCCCATGGCAGTTTTAATGTATTGATGTAATTCAGAAGAACACCCTATTGCTTCTAAATGCTCAATCGTTTCTTGATACTTTTGTCTAAAAATCTTAAATGCCGTTTTACGACTCATAAAACGTAACAAGCTAAAAAAATCACTAGAAACATAATCATCCTTCTCATAGACCTTTTCCTGCTCAGGATTTAAAAAAAGAAGCTTTTTACAGCTTTTATCTTGTTGATAAATTTCTAAAAGCTCTGCCCTCTCCATCAAAAAAAAGAGCTTATCATACCTATATTGTGCGACTAAAAACTTCATGGTTCCCCAAAAACTTTTCACCATACTCATGAAGCTTGGTCGATTAATTTTCCGTTCTGCCATCATTCCTATACTTACTAAAGGCTCTCGACAATGAATCCATAAAGGGTAATCAAATAGTTTATATTCCCATAGCTGATGTTTTTTTTCAAAGAGTATTAACTCATCAATTGATAATTTCTCCAAATCCTATACCTTCTTTGCATACTCAAGCAAACATTGGGTCAAGTTTATTATATTTGTCTGCTCATCAAACGTTACCCCTGCTCTATTACCAGGGTTTAAATAACATGGAAAAGAGACCTCTTCAATCGCATACAAAAACCTATCTACACTCTTAGTATCTACACTATACCCCTTTTCAATAACCATTAAAGCCTCTTCTAAATCGTAAGCTGTTTTAATACCAAATATGCCATGACAAGCTGAATACCAAGCATACCCAAAACTTAGTAGAGGTTTGGCTCGAATCACCGACTCCAACCCCACTGTACCTGTTATTGTCGCGACAGCTTTAGCATTATCAATCAAATCAAAAGAGCTGATATCACTTTTAATCAAATGAACATTCTCGAATCTAGATACTTTAATATAAAAATCTTTACTACGCCCCTGCTCTCCATAAAGTTTTTCAGAGAATTGTGAGACATGCTCTTTGACATAGATTTTCCAATCTTTGGCAACCAATGAGGATAACATAGTAATCATGAGCCACTGATCAACAAATAAACCTCCCTCTGGAGAGGTGGTTTTTTCAGGTTGGTAATGCAATGCCACATAGATATAGGGCTGGGATAAATCAGCTGAACTAGCCAAACTATTATAGATTTTTTGCAACTTTTTTTTCACAAAGTGACCTCGTAGTTTATAGGATAACAAGTCTATTTTGCTAATGTTCTTGTTACTTAAGCTGTAAGTGCTACCCCGTTTATACGCTGTAAAGGTGGGATTTCTTAAAAAACGTTTTGATTTACCAATGTAGGAAACCATTAACTCTTTTAAACTCTGCTTTTTTGTTATCGCTTTCATATAATAAGGTAAAGCTTCTTGATAGCCTCCTCGATTTCTATCCAAATAACGTCTGACTATTTCATAAGGTTCATTCACCCCATCTTCTAAAAACTCCTCATAACGTTCTTTTAAATACGAAGGTGTCTCTTCAACCGATGACGATAAAAAAGTTAAACCTTCAATATGTGTAGGCGTAAAACGCAATACTTTAATATCGTTTTCGTTACAAACAGCATACAACATGTACTGAAATAGAGCATGAGGTGATTCAGAAAAAATTACAATATTGGGTTTAAGCAATATAATTTTATTGGTCCAATAGAATAAAAATTCATAATAGAGATCCAAACGCTCACTCAGATTAAAAGCATACGCTGTAGGATCCATTCTATCCATCATTTTTAATGCTATCTTCTCATAATAAGCGTATTGCTTTAAAATTTTTTCATCCATAACTTGACAAGTTAGATTATTATCAAGTTGTGTATAAAGACCACGAACAGCATCGATATAATCTTGGCAGATAACGTTAGGAAAAGCGTTATGAACATCCAGACCATTTTTAGGAGTCGTTACCCAATAGATAGGCTCCCAACCTCTTTTACTTTGCATATTTTTTGCAACATCAATCCACTCTTCTAAATCACTAGTTGCATAGATAACCCTCATGAAACCCCCTGTTGATAGAGAATAGACACCCCTCTATCTTCCACTTTTAAAATTTTATGACACCCCTCTAAAATCGCTTCATTATGAGAAATAATCACCAAGGTTCTCTCTTTACACAAGCTATAAATCTCTTGCATAATCTCCATCTCTATCTTCTGATCTAGTGCTGAAGTTGCCTCGTCTAAAATCAAAATATCAGGAGAAGAATACAATGCTCTAGCAATAGCAACCCGTTGTTTCTGTCCTCCACTCAACAGTTTTCCACCCTCACCCACTTGCGTATCAACACCATTCTTATCATTAAGCATATCCCATAATTTTACTCTTTTCAGAATCTCAATTAATCGCTCTTGATCATATGCTCGACCAAAAATAACATTTTCACCCACCGTTCCATCAAAAAGGTAGATTGATTGAGGAATATACCCAATCTGCTTTCGCCATGAAACAAGATTTTCGGTAGAGAGTTTCTGCCAATCAATTAAAATATCTCCCACAGTCGGTAAATTAAGACCAATGAGCATATCAACCAATGTACTTTTACCACTACCACTCTCACCAACAATACCTATTGTTTCCCCTTTTTGAATGGACAGATTAATATTCTCTAAAACTCTCTTCTCTTCGGCATAAGAGAAGCCTACACATTCAAAGGTAATCATCTTATCAAAAGCAAGCAACTCCTCTCCTAATGCTTCCCGTTCATACTTCAATTCATTATGCACCAACTCTATCGACTTAGAATAAAACATAATTTTATTATAACGAACAATCAGACGATGAACCGAAGGAAGTAATCGATATAGAGCCAAAA
>Ga0256840_1004150_pt1 | contig 11091 bp, 10 predicted proteins | sample 355202metaG_FD_185969 | JGI IMG/M metagenome (GOLD analysis project Ga0256840, IMG submission 185969) | Hydrothermal vent microbial communities from Mid Atlantic Ridge, Atlantic Ocean - 355-202 | ecosystem: Environmental > Aquatic > Marine > Hydrothermal vents | place: Atlantic Ocean: Mid...
CAAGAGCTATTGATAGTGATATAAAATCAGCAGGAGAGTCGATAGCTAAAGCTAAAAATAGACGTATCCATACCTTTATCGCTACATCATCTATTCATATGGAGCATAAGTTAAAGATGAGACCTGATGAAGTCATCAAAAGAGCCATAAGAGCCGTTACTTATGCTAGAGAGTTTGTAGATGATGTAGAGTTTAGTTGTGAAGATGCAGGGCGTAGCGATATTGCTTTTATAAAAGAGATTAGTGATGCAGTAATAGAAGCAGGAGCAACAACTATCAATTTGCCAGATACCGTAGGATTTAGATTGCCCTATGAGATTGGCGAAATGGTACGAATAATGAGTGAATATACTAAAGATAGAGCTATTATATCAGTACATAATCACAATGATTTAGGGTTGGGTGTGGCAAACTCTTTAGAGGCTGTAGTTAATGGTGCAAGACAAGTAGAGTGTACTATCAATGGATTGGGAGAGAGAGCAGGAAATGCCTCTTTGGAAGAGATAGTAATGGCATTAAAAGTTAGAGGAGATATATTTAAAGATTTAAAGACCAATATCAATACCAAAGAGATTTACCCTAGTAGTAGATTGATAGCCAATATTACAGGTATAGAACCACAACCAAACAAAGCTATTGTAGGTAAAAATGCTTTTGCTCATGAGAGTGGTATCCATCAAGATGGTATGTTGAAAAACCGTGAGACATATGAGATTATGACTCCTGAAACAATTGGTTTAATCAAAGATGATACTTTGGTATTGGGTAAGCACTCTGGACGTGCTGCATTTAGAGATAAATTATCCAAATTAGGCTTTACATTAGAAGATGATGCTTTAAATAAATCATTTGAGAGATTTAAAATCATGGCAGACAAGAAAAAAGAGATTTTTGATGATGACTTAAGAGCATTAGTAACAAATGAAATGACCAAAGCAGAGCAGATTTATGAGTTAATATCATTACAGTTAATGGACTTTTCAGAGGGTATTCCAAGCTCTGTGGTAAAAATACGAAAAGATAACCAAGAGATTATAGATGCAGGAGTAGGGGAGGGTACAATTGATGCTATCTTTAAAACTATAGAGAGGATTTCAGGTATAGAGAGCCATTTAATGGATTATAAAGTAAAATCAGTCTCAAAAGGGAAAGATGCTTTAGCTTCTGTCACAGTAAAAGTATCATTCAACGAAAAAGAACCATCAATCATTGGTCATGGTTTACATATTGATACTATGTTGGCAAGTGCAAGAGCCTATATCGGTGCGTTAAATAGTTACTTAAGTATGGAAGGTATGTTAAAAAAACGACATTCTGACAGCAATCAGACGGTTTAGCTGTAAACTAATACAATTACTCTACAAATAGTTATTAAACTGTTTATGGAGTCTAAATATGTAGAGGAGCTATTACATCTTCTGCAACCTTTTCATTTCCATGCGTTTGCATGGGAATGTATGTGGTAATATAAATAAAAATTTCCTTTAAAGTTTAAAATATGTTAAAAAAAACACTCCTTCTTCTTTTTTTATTTCCTCTTTCTCTCTTTTCTGAAATTGTTATTGCTGCAGAAAATAGCAATGTTTATACTCCTCAGTTAAAAGGAAAAAATGTTGCTTTGGTGGTGAACCAATCCTCTTTGGTATTTGGTGAACACCTTGTAGACAAACTGCTTCGTGAAAAGATTAAAATTAAAAAAATATTTGCTCCAGAGCATGGTTTTAGAGGTCAAGCTGATGCAGGGCAACATCTTAAAAATGGGGTTGATCCTGCAACAGCTCTACCGATTATTTCTCTCTATGGTAAACATAAAAAACCAACTTCTAAAGATCTTAAAGGGATTGATGTCCTTGTTTTTGATATTCAAGATGTGGGTGTACGGTTTTATACCTATCTCTCAACACTACACTACATTATGGAGTCTGCAGCTGAAGCAAATATCCCTGTTATAGTATTGGACAGACCCAACCCTAATGGAGGACGTATAGATGGTGAGGTATTAGATTTAGAGTACAAATCATTTGTGGGGATGCACCCTGTACCTATTTTGTATGGCATGACCATTGGTGAATATGCATTGATGATTAATGGGGAAGGTTGGTTAAAGGGTGGTATTAAAGCTGACTTGAAAGTGATACGTTTGGGGAATTATAGACACAGTGATGTCTACTCATTGATGGTCAAACCTTCACCTAATTTGCCCAATGATTTGTCTGTGTATCTCTATCCTTCATTGGCATTTTTTGAGGGAACAACGTTTTCAGTAGGGCGTGGAACCACTCAGCAGTTTCAGCTCTATGGAAGCCCCCACTATAAGAGAAAAAGATTTTCATTTAAACCTGTCTCGCGTGAAGGTGCAAAACATCCCAAGCATGAAAATAAAACCTGTTATGGTGTTGACTTAAGTGGAGAGCTTATGGGGGTTAACGATGGTATTAATTTGGAGTACATTATAGATGCTTATAAAAATTATCCATATAAAAATAAGTTCTTTTTGAAAAATAAATTCATAGATAAACTGGCTGGGAGTAAGCGTTTACGTCAACAAATCAGGGAAGGTAAATCTGCTAAAACCATTAAAAAAAGTTGGCAAAAAGGTCTAAAATATTTTAAAGCCATGCGTCAAAATTATTTAATTTACCCATAGGAACGAAGCGTGAGTGTAAGAGCAGTAATGGGGGTGTTAATAGGAGGGCTTTTCTTTCTTTTAGTGCTTGCCATTTATAATCATAGAGTGATTAATACAACGGTACTTATCCAAGAGGGACATGTGGGACGAACCAAAGGAAATATTGGTTCCATACACAATGGCTTGGTAGAATCAGAATGGAATACCATAGTAGGGAAAGAGGTAGAACGTCTATTAGAAGCCAAAGGAGTCGATGTGGAACGGGTAGGGGCTAACATACCCATAAGTAATGCCGTCATTGCTATTGCCATACATTTTGATGGTTCTGAGAAGCATTGTGCAACAGGTGCTTCTATTGGTCGAAACTCTGCTCCTCAAGCAAAAGCCATGGCAAAACGATGGAGAAATCAATATGGTAGTTTTTTTCCATTTAAGTGGCATAGTGATAATTTTACTAGAAATTTATCTCACTATTACGGTTTTTCACAGGTTCAGACCACTAAAGGTTTTTTAGTACTTGAACTTGGTGAGTTAACGTGTAAAAAACAGACAGATTGGTTACAACCACGGTTAAAACAAGTGGCAGGTAAGATTGCCCATTTTATTATTAAGGAATTAGAACGATGAAAATTAAGAAAATATTATTATCACTTTCAACTCTACTCGTAATGAGTTATGCAAATGAAGCTTCAACTATAAAGATTATAGATAAGCCTATAGATTTTGGAAAAGAACGAATAGATATGACCAAAGAGTACATTAAAACCCATTATGGTTTTGAGGTAGACAATATAGAGATAGAGCCAAAGATTATTGTGCTTCACTGGACAGCTGACATGAGTTTTGAGAAAAGTTTTAAACGTCTAAAACCTCAAAAACTCTTTTCAGATAGAAAAGACATTCAAAAAGCATCAGCTTTAAATGTATCGTCACAGTTTATGGTAAAACGTGATGGAACCATCTATCGTCTCATGCCAGAAAACTGGATGGCACGTCATGTTATTGGCTTAAATTATTCAAGCATAGGTATAGAAAATATTGGTGGGAAGTCCAACAATAAAGAAGATTTAACCCCTGCACAAGTAAAAGCGAATATCGCATTGGTACGGTATTTAAAAGATAAATATCCCACAATCACCAATATGATAGGTCATCATGAATACAGAGAGATGGAAAATACAGAACTCTGGTTGGAACTCGACAAAGGGTATAGAACAGAAAAGTCCGATCCTGGAGACAAGTTCATGTCTGATGTACGTGGAGCTGTTTTAGATTTGAATTTGTCTGGAACTACGCATTAAACTTATGAACACGATTAAGCTTGTACTTAATCTCTCCCTCTTTTATCTCAATGACTGAAAAGAATTTTTCAGTCTCTACCCAATAGGTTCCATCTTCTTTGGTTTCCAAATACTCCAGATAGATTTTTTTACCAAGCTCTAAAAACTGAGAATCACCAGTGTAGATATTTTGAGGTATTTTCAAAAACTTTAGAGGGTCAAGAGCTTTTTCATTCTCAAAGTAAAATGCACCCTCATTGAGTCGTTTTAGACTGGAGAGTGTTCCATCTACTTTTAGTTTGTCTGAGATCATGGCACCCAAAGAGCGAATGTAGGTACCTTCTGAGACAGTGGCTTCAAAATGTACAAAAGGGTGAGAGTAGTTTATAAGATTTATATCATAAATGGTAGAAGTGATTTGCTTTAAGTTTACCTCTTCTCCTGCACGTGCCAACTCATAGGCTCTTTTTCCATTAATTTTTTTAGCAGAAAATTTTGGAGGGTAGTAGCTGAGTTGACCTTTTAGAGAGGCTAGGGCTTTCTTTAGATCGTCAATAATCAGTTCAGGTATAATTTTTACAGAGTCGACATTTTCTATGTCCAAACTTTCAGAGTTTGCTCCTAACCATAGAGTGGCTGCATAGGCTTTGGGTGTTTTTTTTAGGTATTGAAAAAGTTTGGGGTATTGACCAGTGGCGACAATGAGACAACCCGTTGCAAAAGGGTCAAGGGTTCCCGAAAAACCTACTTTTTTGGTGTTGTATTTTCTTTTGACATAACCCATATAACCGTTGGAAGAACGGAAAATGGGTTTGTTTACGACAAATAATCGATTCATTTATACCGACTGTACAAAAGAACTTAAAATTTCTCTTTTGCTTCCACCAAAATTGATTTTTAGTTTGTATTCTCGTCCAGATTTTGTGGAGCTTTGTACGCGTCCAATTCCAAAGATTTTATGTTTGACCAAATCACCTTTTTTAAAGCTGGGTGCTTTTGTGATTTTAAGAGATTCACCTTGAATAAGACCTGCTTCTGAAAGAAAACGGCTTTTATCTATACGTTTTCTTTGTCCTTTATAGAAACGGCTGTCAACATAACAGAGTGTTAAATCTGATTTGGCACGGGTAATGGCTACATACCCTAAACGACGCTCTTCTTCCATGTTACAGCCATCACCAAGGAGTGGGAAGAACTCCTCTTCTAGCCCTATGACATAGAGGTGTTCAAACTCCAGACCTTTTGAGGCATGAATGCTCATAATGGTAATGGAATTTTCATCAAGTTGGTCTTGTTCACTTTGTAGTGAAATGTCATTTAGAAAAATATCTAAAGAGAGGTCAGGATTATTAATAATGGCTTCTCTGAAGTATCCATTAAACTCATCGATGTTTTGTACACGCTCTTGACCATCTAGCATGGCTGCATAATATCTTTTTAGACCAATAAGCTCGTCAAAGAGTTCTAAGAAGTTGTAGAGTGAATTCTCTATCTCTGTTCTTAATGTTTGAATATGCTCTGCAAACTCTTTAAGGGATGAGGCAGCTTTTTTACTGACGATGGTTCCCAATGTGGCTACATCGTTGTTGCTAATGAAAGAGTAGATGGAAGATTGCTGTTCAAAAGCTACTTTTTTGAGTTTGTCTATGGAGACTTTCCCGATACCTCGTTTGGGTTTGTTGACAATACGTTCTAAAGAGAAGTCATCATTGGGGTTTGCAAAGACTCTAAAGTAGGAGATGACATCTTTAATCTCTGCTCTATCGTAGAAACGCATGCCTCCTAAGAGTTTAAAGTTAAGTCCCTCTTTGGTAAAACCCTCTTCGAGTGAACGCGAGAGGGCATTGATACGGTAAAGAACAGCAATTTTATCAGAGGATACACCTTGTTCAAGTAGTGTGTTGACTTCTCTTGCAATACCTCTGGCTTCTAATGATTCATCCAGTGAGTGACGAAGTTTTACTGCTGGTCCAGCACCTTTGTGGGAGGTGAGTTTTTTCCCTATACGTTGACTGTTATGTTCTATGAGTTCATTGGCAGCTTTAAGTATGGGGCTTGTTGAACGATAGTTTGTTTCCAGTTTTACCGTTTTTGTCCCTTTAAAGTAGTTAGAAAACTCTAAAATATTTCTTATGTTTGCTCCACGCCAACCATAAATACTCTGGTCATCATCACCAACCACACAGAGGTTATTGTGTTCTGAAGCTAGAAGTTCTAAGAGTTTAAATTGTAATTCATTGGTATCTTGGTACTCATCTACCATGATGTATTGGTAACGTTCTGAAGTCTCTTTTCTAAGTCTATTATCTTGTTTTAAAATTTGATAGGTAAGCATAAGTAAATCATCAAAGTCAACCAAGTTATTTTCTATGATTTCACTTTCGTAGGCTTTATAGATAATTGCAATTTTTTTATAGTCAGGTAGTTCAGCTTTTTTTATAATCTCATCGGCAGTTAAGAGGGTGTTTTTATACTTCGAGATTTCAGAGTTAATAAAAGCGATGTTCAAATCAATTTTATGCTCTTTGGCAATTCTTTTAATAATTCTTTTTTTATCATCAGAGTCAATAATAACAAAGTTGTTGGCACGTCCCAGTTTTTCAATATGAAATTTTAGAAAAAGAAGTCCAAATTTATGAAAAGTACAAAGTAGAGGCATGGAAGAGGTTTGATGGGTAATGAGTGCATTGGCACGTTCACGCATCTCTTTTGCAGCTTTGTTGGTGAAGGTTAAAGTTAAGGTATTTTGTGGGTCAATACCAACTTCAGATATAAGATATGCTAATCTTGTGGTTAAAGTTTTTGTTTTTCCACTACCAGCTCCAGCTAAGATGAGTTGAGGTCCATCAATATGTTTTACTGCTTCTTGTTGTGCATCATTTAGAGCTTCTAGTACTTTATTCATATTTAATTATAACACTTTATTGATTAATTTTTAATATATACGGTGTTCTTATAATTTTTAGATATTACTCTAATTATATTATCACAATGTATTTGTTAAACTTATCAAGAAGTTTAACTATAATTAGATATAATAATTTTAATAAAGATTATAAGGGAATATAATGTTAAAAGATTTTGTCAAAATGGAGACATTTTTAACGGTCGCACGTGAACGGAGTTTTTCTAAGGCATCAGCAAAGTTGGGTATTTCTCAACCAGCTGTAACACAGCAGATTAAATATATCGAAAATTATCTTGAAGCTAAAATTATTGATCGTAAAAAAAATGGCATAAAGTTAACACCTGAAGGTGAAGAACTCTATAAAGTTGTCACTCAACTGGAGAAGTGTGTTGTTGGTCTTGAAAAAGATGTTTTGAAAATCATTAAAAAAGAGATGACTTTTCGATTGGCTGCTTCATATACTATTGGTTCTTATGTTATTCCAGGAGAGTGTCTGAACAGTATTGCAGAGACTATTGGTAACGATGTGACACTGAGTATTGATGTAACTGATAAAATTATTGAAGGTCTGAAAGAGAGAAAGTTTGATGTTGGACTTATTGAATCACCTCTCTTTGATGATGATTTAATATACAGAGAGTGGTTTGATGATGAGTTGGTTATTTTTTCCAATACTCCTCTGCCAAAAGTGGTAAATACCGAAGAGCTTTATGAGTATAAATGGGTTTGTCGTGAAGAGGGATCGCATACAAGAAAATTGATTTCTGAAGTTTTTGATGAGTTGGGTGTATCATGTAAGAGTTTTAATGTTTTATCTGAAGTGAGCAACACCACAGCAGCTTTACAAAGTGTTAAACGTGCCACCAAAAATGCTGATCAGCCTACAGTTTCCGTGATTTCTAAACATGCCATTGCTGATGAAGTAGCCCGTGGAGAACTTTTTGAGTCAAGAATTTATGGTTTTACCATGAGTCGTAAGTTTTACATTGTTTATACCAAAGAGAATAAAAACAATGTATTTATTGATAATGTGGTAAATTATATTATTTCTGGAAAGTGTTAATTACTTTTTAATCCTTTTAAGAAGTTTCGCATTTTCTGGATTATTTAAGAGGGCATTCATGGAGTTGTCCTCATTGTGAACTTCTACCTCTTCTATTACAGAAGAAGAGACAATATTTATTAAAACAGGATATTCCCCTACAAAGAGTTGTTTAATAGCAAGTAGAGGAATCTGTACCAATGCACCAATATTTTCAGCTCCAAACCCTGCTTCAAATGAGAGATAGTTCTCATCAAGTATAGCACTTTCAAAAGAGTAATTTGCCAACATAAAAAGTGTGACTTCAGGCATCGAACTCTGTAGCTCAACAGGTAAAAGAGGTTCGAAATGGACTTCTGAAATCTCACAAGCGATACCAAATTCTTGATTGTTGTTAAACATATATTCAATGGTTTTTAAAATATGCTCTTTCATAAGGGTTTTAAAGTCTTGAGTTTCTAAGTTTTCAAGTGACATTTGATTTTCTCTTTTATGGTTTAATAGTAATTCTTTTTTGAATTTGAAATCCTATCATAGCATTCATTAAAGCAAAGTGTGAAAATTTTTGAATCTCGCTACTTTTAATATTTTTAACTATCAAGAAGTTTTCGTAAAGAAGTTGTTCTCTCATGGTTCCATGAAGTAGGGGTTTTTTAGGGGTAACCCATTGCTGACCATTGTAAAAAGCAATATTGGCAATACTTGTGTCGGTTAAAAAACCATCTTTTTCAATGATGATATCATCAAATGATCTTTTTAATAGGCTATTAATCTCTTTTCTATCAGAATATTTATAACTATAGTCAATATCACTTTTTACAATTTTAATAGATTCTATTATTTTAGGAGTATAGGGAATATATTCAATTGAGTCTATATCTTTACCATAAAGTATACGGCAACGGTAGAGACCCCTTTTGGGAGGAGTAATAAACCCTTCAAGGTTTAATATTTCTTTTTTTTGAAAAAGTTTTTCTCTACTTTTATTGAAACGATTATTATGCCACTCAATGTTATAGATTTTTCCATCTACTATTTTAATGGTCTCGAGTAGTTGACTTGACATAATAAACTTTAATCAAATAAATCTGTAGAGAGATAACGCTCAGCTGTATCACAAAGAACAGTGACAATAACTTTTCCCTTATTTTCAGAACGTGATGCCACTTCAAAAGCAGCAGCAACATTGGCACCTGCTGAGATTCCTACCAGTAGACCTTCTGTTTGGGCTACCTCTTTTGCCATTTCAAAAGCTTTATCATCCTCTATTTTAATCACTTCATCATAAATAGTTGTATTTAAAATTTGAGGAATAAAACCAGCACCAATTCCTTGGATTTTATGAGGAGCTCCTGCGCCACCTGATAGAACAGGCGAGTTACTTGGCTCAACAGCTACAGATTTGAGATGAGGCAGTTGCTCTTTTAAAACTTCAGAAGTTCCTGTGAGGGTTCCACCTGTGCCTACGGCTGCCACAAAGTAGTCTACATTGTTGTCTGTATCTTTTAAAATCTCTAAGGCTGTTGTGGCTCTATGTATGGCTGGATTGTCAGGGTTGTTAAACTGTTGTAGAACAAATCCATTTAACTCTTTAGCCAAACTTTCAGCTCTGTTAATTGAACCGTTCATGCCCTCTGTAGCAGGAGTTAAAACAATCTCAGCCCCTAAATGTAGTAAAAGTTTACGTCGCTCAATACTCATGGACTCTGGCATGGTCAAGATAAGTTTTAGACCTTTTGAGGCACAAATGGCAGCCAGACCAATTCCTGTATTTCCTGATGTTGGTTCAATGATGGTTGAATTTTTATCTATTTTCCCTGATTTAAGAGCTTCATTTATCATGTTCAGAGCGATTCTATCTTTAACCGATGAAGTAGGGTTCATAAATTCACATTTTCCCAAAATGGTGGCTCCTGAAAGTTTTGATAGCTTATTAAGTTTGACCAAAGGAGTATTTCCTATTAGTTCTTCTATATTATTTGCTAGCATCTTTTATCCTTTGATTTGAGTTATGCTGTATTTTATCACTTTATTTGCAAACATTGGTACTACCTCACCATATTTTGCTGGAACCGTAAATGGTTTCTTCTCTAGAGTAACAACTTTATCTAAAACTTTAATATTTTTATAGACTTTTTTTGCATTATTAGAAACAAAATCTTGAAGCTTTTCTACCGTTGAATGCTCTTCAAAAAGTTCTGCCAATACTTGTAGTGCAATAGGAGCTGTAAATACACCAGCAGCACAGCCACAAGCCTCTTTTACATGTTGAGGGTGAGGTGCAGAGTCTGAACCAAACATCACTTTGGGGTGACCCTCTAAGGCTACTTTACGTAGGGCTTCTCTATCTTCAGGTCGTTTTGCAATGGGTTTACAAAAGAGGTGAGGTTGCAACATTCCTCCAGCCACATCATCAAGGGTAATGAGTAGGTGATGTAGGGTAATGGTCGCATAGAGGTTTTCAAATTTATCAAGTGCTGCCACACTCTCTTTGGTGGTAATGTGTTCCATAATAATTTTGAGTTTAGGAAAGTTGGTTGCCAACATCTCATAAATAGAGACAAATTCAGCTTCTCTATCCATTACAAAACCATTGGTCTCTCCATGAATACAGAGAGGAATTTCAAGCTCTGACATGGCATCAAGCGTTTCACGTAACTCTTCTACTTCAAATCCAGAAACACCACCTTCAGAGTTGGTGGTAATCCCTGCTGGGTAGAGTTTAATAGCAGTAAGTTCACTTTTTATACTCTCTAAAAACTCTTTGGTGTAAGTAGGTTTGAAAAAGAGGGTCATCATTGGATTAAATGTATCTTGACCAATAGCCTCTTTTATCCGATTTTTATAGGATATAAGAGCCTCTTTAGTGGACACGGGTGGTACAAGATTTGGCATGATAATGGCTCCTGAAAAACTCTTCGATGAAAGAGGACCTACGGTTTTTAGCATCTCTTTATCTCGTAGGTGTAGGTGCATATCGAGGGGTTGATTTATGGTTATTGACATGGGAAGTCCTTTAGATAAATAATTTAAAGTATTTTAGCGATTATATGCTTCATGGTCTTTAATAACATAAAAGAGATTTATTTCAAATCTATTAATAATTTGGAATTTCAAAAACAAGCATTACAAATAGCGTCATAGTTTAGTGAAATAAGAATGTTCCGTTAAGTGGTCTTGAGAATGGAGGACGTTATATTGATAATTGATAATTGATAAGTTATAATTCGTT
>Ga0256840_1004151_pt1 | contig 11091 bp, 14 predicted proteins | sample 355202metaG_FD_185969 | JGI IMG/M metagenome (GOLD analysis project Ga0256840, IMG submission 185969) | Hydrothermal vent microbial communities from Mid Atlantic Ridge, Atlantic Ocean - 355-202 | ecosystem: Environmental > Aquatic > Marine > Hydrothermal vents | place: Atlantic Ocean: Mid...
CAAAGAGGCATAATCTTTAAATATAAAAATATTTGAATTGCAGTAAGCAGTCCTGCATATTTTTAAATTCAAATCTTACGCCTCTTTGCACTCCTGTTATGCGTTAGTTTGACTTAGGATGGGTATACAAAAGGGTTGAAGGTCGTATGTTAATTTTGTGTCCTAAGCCTTTTTAAAAGTATATTTGTTCGTAAGGTCAGTTATATAAAATAAACCTGAAATAAAGTAATGATAATATATTAATATTATAATTATAATAAAAATACTATATAATTCTTGAACTAAATACTAAGGCTTATATATGAAAAGAATGCTTTTTAAAGAAAAATACCCAGTTTGTACACTAGAAGTACTCAAAAGTGAAATAAAATATGAACATATTGATGAAATCATAACTTTTTTAAGAACAAAAATAGAAGAAAATCCTGTTGCTGTTTTTATAGCTATATTTGATCAGCTAGCTCATTGTAAAAAAAACAATGGAACTGCTGAAGAAGGACTAATAGGTGCAAAAAATTTAGTCTTTTGTTTAGGTAAAGATATACCATCTAGTAAAATTATGGCTGTAAAACCTAGATCCATAGGAATAAGTGAATTTGAAGATAAATTTGAATTAGGCATACTAGAAACACCAAATGCAGAAGCCCATGTAACTTTACAAAGCTGGATAAAGGAAATCAAGAAATAATAAAAATTTGCCCTCTTGAACTAGAGGGCTTTATCTGTAGCATAATTTGGGTTTATCCCATATTCATAACGCGCACAAACTCTCCTGGTTCTTTGCTTTCAAATTTATATCCAAGAAGCTCTATCCTCCAAGCGTGTAGCATAACTCTTTTGAAAGGTTTTGCTCCGTATTGTGTGTCTCCCAAGATAGGTGTTTTTATGCTTTTTAGGTGTGCTCTTATCTGGTGGGTTCTTCCTGTTTCGATTGTTACTTTTACTTTTGAGAGTTTTCCCTCTAGCATAAGGGGTTCTATATGACTGATTGCACTTTTGCCTTCGTCTGCAACTTTACTAAAAAGTATGTTGCCTTTTTTGATAGTTATGATTGGCTTGTCAACCGTGACAGGCTCTATGCACTTTCCTTGAACTACTGCTATGTATTCTTTTTTTACTTCTCTACTTTTAAAAGCTCTTACTGCTTCTTCGTGAAATTCTTCATCTTTTGTAAAAAGTAAAACTCCACTTGTCTCTTTGTCTAAACGATGTAATAATGTAAACTCTGAGTAACTTCTTGCAACTTCTTCTGTTGTCACAAAGCAAGGCTTATCAACTGCTATTATCTTTTTATCTTGAAAAATAATCTTTGGTTTATTTATTTTGTCTACTCTAAAGTTTGTTTTTGGGCTTATTTCACCACGAGCTACTGTAACTTTTTTTCCACCTGCGTAAACTACTCCACGGTCTATCAAATCTTTTGCAGCACGGTTTGAAATTCCCTCTTGAGTTGCTAGTAATTTATATGCTTTTTCCATTATCTTATCCTATTGAGCAGGGTATTTATATCCCCTACATGTAATACTTTTGAAGGCTTCACCTCTTCAAAGTTTATATTTTTTAGCTCATCTACTGAGCATATTTTTATGTTTTCTACTAAAGAAAAAAGTGCTTTTTGATTAAATGTGTACTTACCACTTACTATTTTGCAGCCGAAGAAAGCTGGTTCAAGTGGATTGTGTCCACCTATGCCATCTTTAAATGAGCCACATAGTAAAACTACATTGGCTATAGCAAAAAGGTTAACTAATTCACCCATCTTATCACAAAGCACTATATCTGTTTTTAAATCATCACTTAACTTTGCATAACTTAAATCTCTACTTTGACTAAACTCTTTTAGGAACCTATCAACACTCTCAAATCTTTCAGGGTGTCTTGGAACCACTATTAGCATCTCATCTTTTTTGAGATTCATACTTTCTAATAACATTTGCTCTTCACCCTCGTGAGAACTTGCCATAACTATAACTTTTCTCTTTGGTTTTTTATACTCTTTTGTTAATACTGGTTTAGAAAAAGTCTTTATATTTCCATTTACAACTACACACTTTGCACCCAGCTCTTCAAGCCTACTTTTATCGACTTCACTTTGGGCAAAAACTTCATCTATACTTGCAAATATCCATCTATAAAACCAAGCAAATTTTTTATATGCTTTGTAAGAGTTATCTGATACTCTTGCATTTACCAAAACTGTTTTAGTTCCTCTTATTTTAGAAACTATAAAAAGCAAAGGCCAAAGTTCAGCTTCTGTTACCGCCAAAGTTTTTTGTTTTTTTATCCAAAAAGGCAAAAACATCTCATAAGGTAAAAATCTTACATGTAGACCTTTTATGCTTTTAGCTGATTTGTAACCTGTACCTGTTATAACTGTAAGATTTATATGCTCATCTTTTAACTCTTTAAAAATAGGCTTCAAAGAATTGACTTCACCAAGCGAGCATGCATGAAACCAAATGCCCTGATTTTCAAAAACACTATTGTTTTTTAAAAAAAATCTTGCTGGAAGAGAAGTTCTATATTTTTGTTTAAACTGAAGGATTAAAAGAATTGGTAATGCTAAGATATATAATAGCACTACCAATAAATAGTAAAAAAAAAGGAGCAATTTACGCCTCAGTTTCCTCTGTTTCTTTGTATAAAATTCTTCCACAATGAGGACAAGTTACAATGTCATCTCGTTTTATAACTTCTGCATAAGTTTTGTCATTTATTCTCATAAAACAACCATAACAAGCCTGTTTTTTTACAGGAACTACTGTTGTATTTCCTGCCCATTTTCTAATCTTCTCATAAAATGTTAGTATCTTTTGGCTCATATCAGAGACAAGCTTCTGCTTTGCAGCATATACTTTTGCTCTTTGTTTTTCTATGTCAACCATTTGTGACTCTATAGATGTACGAATCTCTGCACTTTGCTTTTGAACTTCTTCAAGAGTTCCACTTAACTCTTCTTTATCAAGTTCTTTAGATGCTATTATATTATCAAGTCTTTCTATCTCTTCATTTGCAAATTCGCATTGTTCTTTTGAAATCTCTTCCTCAAGTTGAAGTGCTTTTATCTCTTTGTCAGTTTTAACTATAGCGCCTTTTTTTGATAAATCGCTCAGTTTATCTGCCAATTCTGCTAGATGAAGCTCATTTTTTGCTTTTTTAAGTTTACTCTCTTTTATCTCTTCTTCAAAAGATTCCATGCGATCTAAAACATCTTTTTCTTTTGCTGCTGATACTCTTAACTTTGCTTCAATAACCTCAACTCTTGGTCCAAAATCATCAATCTCTTTGTCTGTTTTTGACAGATTTACTAACTGTTCTAAATGTTTATTCAATACTATTCCTTATTTTTACCATTTAAATGCACAAATAACTTTTTCTACTTATACCTAAATGGATTCTTTGAATTGGTCATTATAGCTTTTAATGGAAAATTTATCAAATTTTTGCTTAAACACGCTGGAAAATGGGACTCGCTCTCATAGTGCCCAATATCCAATAAATGCAAATTATTTTCTTTTGCTTCAAGAGCTTGATGATATTTGAAATCTCCACTAAGATAACAATCAGCATCAACTTCACCAATCATATCGCCACCACTTCCTGTAGTGATGGCACATTTTTTTATCTGCTTATCTTCTCCGACACATCTTATGATGTCCATATTTAAAGATTTCTTTACATGTAAAGAGAGTTCACTAAAACTACAATCTACATCAAAATAACATACATGTCCATCGCACTTAGTTACGCGGTATCCCAAAACATCCTCTGCTACATACCTATTGAGATGCGTAACATCAAAGTTAGTGTGCATAGATATGAGAGAGATATCTTTTTGTATCATTTTTTTGATGAGTTTTGAAGGATAAATACTACTATCTAATCTCTTTAATCCTTTAAATATCAAAGGATGGTGAGTGATGATGAGTGATTTTTCTTCTACCTCATCTAAAAGTTCACTATCTACATCTAAACTTAGATAAACTATTTGTATATCATCATCCATCTCTCCTACAAGAAGCCCGCTATTGTCCCATGATTCTTGCAAAGAAAAAGGGCTTAGGGTATCAAGTATGCTATATATTTGCTTCAGTTGCATCTGATATTTCTTTGTATTTGACCGCACATCCTTTTGCAAGCTCACGAATTTTAAGTATATAATTTTGTCTTTGCGTAACCGATATGGCTTTTCTTGCATCAAGAACATTGAAAGTATGTGAAGCCATCAAACAATAATCATAAGCAGGCAGTGGAAGCTCAGCCTCTAAGGCTCTTTGACATTCTAGCCTACTATTCTCAAACTGTACTAAAAGCATCTTTGTATCCGCAACTTCAAAGTTGTATTTACTGAACTCATACTCGCTTTGTTTGTGAACATCCCCATAAGTCGTAATCCCATGTTTGTTTTCGTTCCAAATCAAATCATAAACGCTATCTTTTTCTTGCAGATACATAGCAAGTCTCTCAACCCCATAAGTAATCTCAACAGAAACAGGGTCACAAACAATCCCTCCGACTTGTTGAAAGTATGTAAACTGAGTGACTTCCATACCATCAAGCCAAACTTCCCAACCAAGTCCCCAAGCACCAAGTGTTGGTGATTCCCAGTTGTCTTCTACAAATCTTATATCGTGTTTACTCAAATCCAATCCTAAGGCTTCTAGACTCTTAAGATACAACTCTTGAATATTATCAGGGCTTGGTTTAATAAGCACTTGAAACTGATAATAAGCTCCTAAGCGATTTGGATTTTCTCCATATCTTCCATCAGTTGGACGACGGCTTGGAGCCACATACGCTGTTGCCCAAGGTTTTGAACCTAAACTTCTCAAAAATGTTGCGTTATGAAATGTACCCGCACCTGCTGGTATGTCATATGGCTGAACAATAGTACAACCCTCATCTTGCCAATATGTTTGTAACTTTAAAAGCATCTCACTAAATGTTAACACTAACTAATCCTTCTTGTAATTCTCTACAGCTTTATTCCACATAAGCTTGTATTTTCTTTTTGTAAACTCTAACTCTTCTTGAGAATGTTCAAGCTGTTTTGTTAGTGTTTCTACTATCTTTCTATCTTCATCATATAGCTCTTGCATTGAAAAAAGCGCCTCTTTTAAGAAGTGGTTTTCACTCTTAAGTGCATCAAGAGTTTCATCTTTCGCATCCATAACCTTTTCGTGCAAGCCTAGAATTGTGCCTATTGTTTTTTCGATAAAATCTGCGCCAGCGAGAGTTACAATCTCTGAATCAAGTTCCTCTTTTTTGTAAACTGGCAACAATTCGTGTGTTCCTTTGGAAGCTTCTATTAAACGAACTTCATCTTCAACTTTCACGCTAAGCTTTCCTCTTTCAATCATATCTTCAATAGTCTGTATATCTAAATGTACAAGTTTACTAAACTCTTCAATTTCTAACCAAGTTTGCATGCCAAGACTCCTTATATTCTGACTTCTACTTCATGCGAATCTGACTCTACTTTTTTCGCCTTAAGTATTCTGTCTTCTAAAAGTTTTGCTCTTAATTCTTCATCTTCAATCGCCAAAATCTGCATAGCCAAATATGCACTATTTATCGCTCCTGCTTTGCCAAGTGCTACAGTTGCTACTGGCATACCTCCTGGCATCTGAACCGTACTAAGCATAGCATCAAGACCATCCATAGCTCCACCTTTCATAGGAACTCCTATAACAGGTCTTGTAGTCAAAGATGCCACAACTCCTGCTAGATGAGCTGCCATTCCTGCAGCTGCTATGAAAACTTCACAACCTTTTTTTTCAGCATTTTTAACATACTCATGTGTTCTATCAGGACTACGATGAGCTGAGGCAATGATAAGCTCATGAGCCACACCAAATTTTTCCAATATCTTAGAAGACTCTGACATGATTTCGTAATCACTTTTACTTCCCATAATAATCGATACAAATTTCATTTTATTCCTTATAATTTTCTTCTTAAAAATGTAAATGGAGGTAATTGTTCTGGCAATATGATTGGATTTTCATTTCCGCTGTGTATCTGCTCGTAACCTTTTCCTTTTGGAGTTTTGAGCTCTTTGAAACTTATGCTCCATTTTCCATTATCTGTTTTTATAGTGCCTATTTCGTTATCTACTTCTGTAATTTTTTCGTTAGACAATACCAACTCATATTCTATGCCTAGTTCTAGCTTATCTTTAACTAAACATGTAAGACCATCTTCACTTACTTGGGCACATACTTGATGCGTTCCCTCGCTGATGGATTGTTCAATATTTTGAGTATTGTTTTTTTCATAAGGCTTACTGACTAGATATGCGTCTGTAAAGCCTCTGTTTTTAGTTGTATTTAATTCATCTACATATTTTTGTGCTTCAAACTTTCCAGCATAGAAATCATCTATGCCTTTTCTATATGTCTTTGCTGTAATACCAGCATAATAAGAACTTTTTGTTCTGCCTTCAATCTTTAGTGAACTTATAACTCCGCTCTCTAATATCTCATCCAAATGAGCCGCCAGATTTAAGTCTTTTGCATTCATGATGTGAGTCCCAGCATCATCCTCTTCTACTCTAAAAAGAGTTCCTGTCTTTTCATTTTTAGCATACATCGTGTAAGGAAAACGGCAATCATTGGCACAACTTCCTCTGTTCGATACTCTTCCACTTTGGACTGAGCTTATGAGGCATCTACCACTATATGCAAAACACATTGAACCGTGTATAAATGATTCTAGTTCAAGCTCTGGCAGTCTTTCTTTTATAGCAATCAGGTCTTTAAGGCTTATTTCACGAGCAGCCACTATTCTTTTGACACCCATCTCATAAAAAACTTCAGCATCAAGGTAGTTTAGTACATTTGCTTGAGTTGAAAGGTGTATTGGGATATGAGGGGCAATCTGTCGAGCCAGTCTTATAACTCCCGGTGCTGCTATGATAAACGCATCTGGATTCATATCAGCAACTTTCTCTATATGCTTTTTTAGCAACTCTATTTGGGCATTAAATGGAAATCCATTTACAGTAACATATAGTTTTTTATTCTGCTCATGTGTGTATTTTATCGCCTCTTCAAAACTCTCATAAGTAAACTCTTTGCCTGAACGAAGACGCAAAGAAAAGTGACTAACTCCACCATAAACTGCGTCTGCACCATAAGCCAATGCAATTTTTAGTTTTTCAAAGTTCCCTGCAGGGGAAAGTAGTTCTGTTTTTATCAAACTAAATCTTCCCAAGGCTTGATATGAGTGCTTCTATATCATCATTGCTAACTACTTCTTCGGTGTCTGTATCACCTTCAATATGAACTGCACTTCCAACACGCTTTGAATCTTCTATTTTTCCCTCAAAAAGACTACTCATATAACTAGACAATGCTCTCATGACATTGATAACTCGCTCTATTTTTTGTCGATGTATATCTTGATACTGCATGACATCCATAGTCATCATAACCTCATCCTCGGTATCTTGAGCTGCTTGAACTAAGCCTTCTACCTTAGATCTCATATTTCTATTGTCTTCTAGGGCTTTAACAAAGTCTTGAACATTTGGAAACTTTTCGCTTAATGTTGTAAATAATTCTATATTTGAGTCTATAAGAATGATAACTTCATTTGCACGATCTTGCGCTATTGCCATAAAATCATTGATAGATTCAAGCTTGTCAAACACTTCGCCAGCTTTCACTTCAGAGTCTTTTGTGACATCATCAAGTTGAGAAACTACCTTGTGATCCTCTGTAGGTGGTGGTGGTGGCCAAGACATATCTGCTGAAGTTCTATAATCACTAGCATCTTTAAGCTCTTTTGTTTGAGTTTCTTCTTGTTCTGGCTCTTCAACTTTATCTTCAGAAGGTATCGCTGGGGCTACTTCTTCTGTTGTATCTTCGTCATCTAATCCGCCTGCCATCAATGCGTCAAGTTCTTCTTGTGTCATGAGTTTCTCCTAGAAATAATCCTATAATAAGTCCGTTTTTAAAATAGAATATAAATTTATGCTACATTATATATAGTTTTTCATATAATCTTACTTTAAAAAGAAAAAAAGAGAGGTTTTTATGAGTGTTGATCTTCACAATCATACTATTTTATGCGGTCATGCCACTGGTAGTGTGGAAGAATATGTAACAAAAGCTTTGCAAAACAATATAGAATATTTTGGTTTTAGTGACCATGCACCTATGGACTTTGACCCAAAATTTCGTATGAAATTTGAACAAATGGAAGAGTATGAAAAATCTGTTCTACATGTAAAGAATAAATACAAAAAAGATATAGATATTCTTTTAGGATATGAGGTTGATTTTTTAGAAGGCTACATAGAAGAAAAAGTTCTAAAATCGAATGTAGATTATCTTATTGGGTCTGTGCATTTTATAGATAAATGGGGATTTGATAACCCAGAATTTATAGGTAAATACAAAAATAAAAATATAGACAAGATTTGGGAAGAGTATTTTGAGGCTATTGAGGCTCTTGCTAAAAGTAGGCTATTTGACATCGTAGGACATATTGACCTCATAAAAATATTTAATTTTCTTCCAAAAAAAGATATAAAATCCATCGCACATAAAGCTATAAAAGAGATTAAAAAAGCCAATATGGTTGTAGAAATAAATGCAGCAGGATACAGAAAACCCGTAAAAGAAGCTTATCCAAGTGAAGACATAATGGAGCTTTTAAGCCAGTATGATGTACCCATTACATTTAGCTCTGATGCACACAAACCAGAACAAGTCGGATTCAAGCAAAAGGAGATTTATGCGCTAGCAAAAAAGTATGGATATGAACAATGTGCTACTTTTGTGCAAAAAGAACGCATAATGGTCAGTTTTTAATCAATGAAAAAAGTTTTTCTTTATTTTTATTGGATAAAATAGAGGTAAACATAAAAACAAGGAGTAATTATGGGCAAATTTGTCAATAATGTTGAAGAATTTTTTGAGTATTGTAAAGAGAATGAAGTTGAGTTTGTAGACTTTCGTTTTACAGATATAAAAGGCATGTGGCACCACCTAACATATACTATGCATGCCATAGAGTCTGATAGTTTTAAAAATGGTATTCCTTTTGACGGATCAAGTATAGACGCATGGCAACCAATCAATAAATCTGATATGATTTTGATGCCTGAAGCTGGAACTGCATTTTTAGATCCATTTACTGCTGATCCTACTATCATAGTTTTTTGTGATGTATATGATATATACAAGGGACAGATGTATGAAAAATGTCCGAGAAGTATTGCTAAAAAAGCATTGGAACACCTAAGTGAAACCGGGATTGGTGATGTTGCTTACTTTGGTCCTGAAAATGAGTTTTTTGTATTTGATGATGTTCAAATCAGAGATGATATCAACTGCTCTTTTTACAAAGTAGAGTCTGAAGAGGGTGAATGGAGCGATTCTGCTAATTATCCTGATGGCTTCAATACGGGTCATAGACCAAGAACAAAAGGTGGGTACTTTCCGTGTCAGCCAACTGATAGTATGGTAGATTTAAGAGCCGAGATGGTTCAAGTTATGGAGCAAATCGGACTCGATACTTTTGTGGTTCACCATGAAGTTGCACAAGCTCAAGGAGAGATTGGCGTTAAATTTGGAACACTAGTAGAAGCTGCTGATAATGTTCAAAAATACAAATATGTAGTCAAAATGGTAGCACACCTAAACGGTAAAACCGCTACATTTATGCCTAAGCCACTTTATGGTGACAATGGTAACGGTATGCATGTTCATATGTCTATCTGGAAAGATGGTAAAAATATGTTCTACAAGCAAGGAGAGTATGCGAACTTGAGTGATATGGCTAGATACTATATCGGTGGAGTTTTAGCAAACGCAAGAACAGTTGCAGCTTTCACAAACCCATCTACCAACTCTTACAAAAGACTAATCCCAGGATTTGAAGCACCTTCAATCTTAACTTACTCTTCACAAAACAGAAGTGCTAGTTGTCGTATCCCTTATGGTGCTGGTGAAAAGGCAGTAAGAGTTGAGATGAGATTTCCCGATTCTACTGCTTGTCCTTACCTTGGATTTGCAGCACTTCTTTTAGCTGGAATTGATGGCATAAAGAACAAAACTGAGCCTATAGGCCCTATGGATGAAGATCTTTTTGAAATGTCCCTTGCAGAAATAAGAAAAAAGGGAATTGAGCAGATGCCTCATACTCTAAGAGGTTCTTTGGAGTCACTTATCAGATTTAACGATTTTTTAAAGCCTGTTATGACTGAAGACTTTATAGATGTTTATCAACATCATAAGTTTGAAACTCAAGTTTGGCCAGACGAATCTCGTCCAACTGCATTTGAATTTAAATCAACTTATTCTTGCTAATATATGGAGGGTTTTATGCCCTCTTCTTTTGCAAAAAGGCATTAAGTTGATTTGCAAAACCTTCTGCATCTTTTTTACCAAAAGGTGCAGGACCTCCTGTTACTTCTCCACTATCTCTAATCTCACTCATAAGGTTTCTCATCGCTAAATACTGTTTAATATTGTCTACACTATAAAGCTCTCCCCTGTGGTCAATTGCATGAGCTTTTTTTGTTATAAGTCTATCTGCAAGTGGGATATCTGCAGTTATAACCAAATCGCCTTCATGTGCAAGCTCCACAATATGATTATCTGCTTCATCGGCACCAAGTTTCACGATAATATATGAAACATATTGTGATTTTCCTATGTTTATTTTTTTGTTTGCTACTACATAGGTATCTAGTTCTAGCCTCTTTATAGCCTTAAGAAGTATAGGTTTTAATAGATTTGGAAAGGCATCTCCATCAACATAAAGTTTCAGATTATTTCCTTTACTCTGCCGACATCACCGCTGACCAATCTCACTTTTATGCCATGAGGATGTGTGGGGGAGTTTGTCAAAATATCTTTTACAACTCCTTCAGTCAAAACACCACTTCTTTGGTCTTTCTTTAAAACTATTTTTACTTGTAACCCAGATCTTATATTTACTCTTTTTTGTCCACTCAAAATAATATTCCTCCATTTTCATTTTCTTCTAAAGTATTAGTTTCAGGAAGTGGTGATATTTTTGTAAAATACTCTTTTCTTCCTTTTATTTTTCTCATATATACTCCCTGCGGAGCGATGA
>Ga0256840_1004152_pt1 | contig 11089 bp, 9 predicted proteins | sample 355202metaG_FD_185969 | JGI IMG/M metagenome (GOLD analysis project Ga0256840, IMG submission 185969) | Hydrothermal vent microbial communities from Mid Atlantic Ridge, Atlantic Ocean - 355-202 | ecosystem: Environmental > Aquatic > Marine > Hydrothermal vents | place: Atlantic Ocean: Mid...
GAATTATTGGTTCACTCATTGTGGTCAATCGCATGGTATTTTTAGCAGGAGGCATTGCCCACACGGCTTACGGTGGCATTGGGATTGCTGTCTATTTTGGCTTACCCATCTTTTTAGGAGCTTCTGTGTTTGCTGTTTTATCGGCATTGATTATTGCCTCTATTACCCTTAAACATCGTGAGCGTATGGACACCTTTATTGGTCTTATGTGGGCTGTGGGCATGGCAATAGGAGTCGTACTTATTGACCTTACCCCTGGCTATCAAGCTGATTTTATGAGTTATCTATTTGGTTCTATCTTAGCTGTTTCACAAGCTGACTTATGGTTTATGGGAGGACTTTTAGGGCTTATTGTGTTTATAATGACCTTTTGGTACAGAGATATTTTAGCCGTCTCTTACGACAGTGAATATGCCAATTTACGTGGTATTAATGTGCCTTTTTTCTACACACTAATCTTACTACTTTCTGCCCTTACCGTGGTGGTTGCCATTAAAGTAGTGGGACTTATTTTGGTCATTGCTTTACTAACCATTCCTGTCTATATTGCTGAAAAACTCTCCCATAGCCTTTTTTCTATGATGCTACTCTCTGGACTTTTTTCTTCCGTGTTTACGCTTCTTGGATTGTGGTTTTCCTATGAGTACAATGTTGCTTCTGGTGCTTCTATTATCTTGGTTTCTGCTGGGTCTTTGTTTTTATTTTTAGGATTTAGTAAACTAAAATATTAGTTTATTGTAGATTTCAGTAACGAAAAATCCTAAAATGTAAAAGTAAACCCTTAAAGTTCTTAAGATTTTTAAAATTACTATATACTTTCTTATAAATTTAATATATATATATAATCTTAAGGGAGTACAGACTCTTGACCCAGCTAACAAATCAATCTACATTTAATATTCTTTACATAGAAGATGACAAATTAACCAGAGAACTCACCTCTAAAGTACTACAACAATTATCTACAAACCTTATTGTCGCTGAAGATGGACTCAAAGGATTTATTGAGTTTAAAGAGAATGTTATTGATTTAATCATTACTGATCTTTTCATGCCCAACATTAATGGTACAGATTTTATTAAAATGATTAGAGACATTAATAATGAAGTGCCTATTATTGTTATTTCAGCACATACAAATAGTGATATTTTAGAAAAAAGTATTAATTATGGTATTCAAGGTTGTATTCAAAAACCAATTGCCTATGAAGCCCTTAAAGAGCGTATTCAAGAAATAAAAAAAGAGACTCAAAAAAAGCATCTTATTCAAGAGTATCAAGAGATAACAGATGCTTCTGCCATTATTTCAAAAATCAACAAAGATGGTATTATTATCTATGCCAATGAACAATATTGTCAAGTATCTGGTTTTAGTAAAGAGGAGCTAATTGGTCAAACACATAGTTTAATCAAATCACAAGAGAAATCTCCTCAATTTTTCAACTCTGTTTGGAATAAAATTGCTCTCCAAAAAGAGGTATGGGTCGGTATTTTAAAACACAAAAACAAATCTGGTGAAATATATTATCTCAAAACCACCATTCAACCTATTATGAATCGCCACGGAGAGATAGAACAATTTATTACACTTTCCATTCCTGTCACCGACATCATACATCATGAACAACAGTTAAATGATTTTTTAAAACAAAATGAGGATTCTATTTTACTACTTATAAAAATTGAAGAGTTTAAATACCTTAAACACTCGTTTACAAATAAAATTACAAACAGGCTTCAAAAACTTTTTGCAAAAGAGCTTTTAAAATATACCCCCAAAGAGTGTAATTTTTCTAAAGTTTATCTTCTTGAAAATGGTAAGTTCGCTTTTGCTAAAGAGAACAGTAATCTGATTGACAAAGATAATTTAATTGCAACACTCAAAAGTTTTCAAGCTAAAATCAATAAACAAAAAATAAAAATTGGGATTGTGGACTATAGCCTATCTATAGTATGTTCGTTAGCTTATGGGAAACACTCTTTTGAAAATGCACATATAGGGTTAAATAAAATTCTATCAAATAAAGAAGATTTTATTGTTGCTGAAAACTTTTTAGAAGAAGAAACAAAAAAATCAACTCAAAAACTCAATCAATTTATTATGTTAAAAGAGGCAATAGACTCCTATAATATAATCTCATATTTTCAACCAATTATCGATAACAGAACAAAAGAGACAGTTAAATACGAATCACTTGTTCGCTTAATTGATAAAGATAAAAATGTTCTCTCACCTTATCACTTTTTAGAAATTGCCAAAGAGGGAAACTATTATCATAAAATAACCTCAATTGTTTTAAGAAATTCATTTAGAGCCCTTTTCCATACGGACAAAGAGATTTCAATTAATCTTTCTGCTTTAGACATAGAAGATAAAAGAATTAGAAACGAAACACTTAGATTATTGGAACAATACAAAACTCAAGCACATAGAATTACCATTGAATTTATTGAAGATGAAGAAATTTCTAAAGAAAATGAGGTTCAAGACTTTATTAACCATATCAAAAACTATGGTGTTAAATTAGCATTAGATGATTTTGGAAAAGGCTTCTCAAACTTTTCACGTATTCAAATGTATAGACCTAAGTATCTAAAAATTGATGGTAGTCTTGTTCGTAACATTGAAAGTGATTCATTTTCAAGAAATATTATAGAAACCATTGTTTTCTTTGCCAAAAAACAAAATATTAAAACCATTGCTGAATTTGTAGAAAATGAAAACATTTATAATATTCTCAAAGACCTAGGAGTAGATTACTCCCAAGGATACTACTTTGCAAAAGCGGGACGGCTAGAAGAGTTTATTGCGCCTTCTTTTGCCCTGTAACCACAGAGAAAGAAAGCTCTGCTATCTCTTGATGTTTTTTAATAAACGCATTAATTTCTTCTAGTTTAATCGCTTCTATCTTCTTTAAATTTTCGAGTGATGAACCTAAAGGTTTGTTATGATAGTATTCATTAAAAGCACGGCTCAATCGCTGAGAAAGTGTCTCATTTCTAAGGGGTTCTGAACCCAAAATGAACTGTTGAGCTGATGTTAGCTCTTCTTGACTTATCCCTTTGTCTAAAAATTTTTTTACTACCTCTTTAACAGACTCTACTGACTCTTTTCCTGTCTCTATTTTTGTTTGTAAGTAACCAGAAAAATAGGAGTGTGTTTTGTTAATATTAAACCGACTATACGCTGAATAAGCCAAACCTTTTTTAACCCGTATCTCCTCCATCATACGTGAACCAAATCCAGAACTTCCCAAAACAAATGAAGCCACTTGTGCTAAGTGTCGCTCTTTTGAATCATAAGAAACATTTAGAGGAGCACCAAAATAGACATAGGCTTGTTCGCTGTTTACTATTTTTTCTTTACTTTGTTTTTTACCTAAGGCTTTCATAGTAGGAATGGCTTTTGAACTTATAGAAGAGAGAGAGCTTAAAGCACTTTTAGCAAAATCTTTTGCCTCTTTTTGTGAAATATCACCACCCATCACCACAATGACATTGCCTAATCCTAAGTGGTCACCTAAATACTTGTCAATATCTACCAATTTAATCGCTTCAACACTTTTAACCGTTCCTGCACTAGGTTTTGCTAAAGGGGTATTTTTAAAAATCATCTTTTTAAGTTCCAAAGAGGAGATATAATCAAAATCACTCTCTCTTCTTTTTAATGAAGCAATGGTTTGTGTTTTTATTTTACTTAAAGTATCTTCACTATAATTAGGGTCTGTAAGTAGCTCTTTTAAACGCTCAATAGCATAAGAGAACTCCTCTTTAAGCGAACCCACTTCAATGACAAAGGTCTCTTTTCCTGAATGTGTAGAGAGTGAAATGGCTCGATTTTCAAGCTTCGTTGCAAAGCCTGTACTTCCCTCTTTTTTTGTTCCTTCATTGAGTAAAGAGGCTGAAAGTTGTGCCAATCCATCTTGGGTATCGGCAAGAGAACCAGAGTTTTTAAAAATAACTTGCATCGAAACAATGGGTAAGTTTTTATTTTCTTCAAAGATAAATGGTACATCGGTGTTATTTATTTTTAATTGGCTAAGGTTAGCACTCATTAAAATTCCTTGTGTTAGTAGTGTTAATGTTATTATTTTTTTTATTAAGTTTTTTTTCATCGTTTAAAATCGCTCCAAAATATCATAAGCTGTATTTCGCTTTGCAGGGTTTTCTCTTATGTCACGAATAAGTTCTATCATCTCATCTTGATTCATGCTGTTTGCTGCACCTGCAGCTGAGACAACATTCTCTTCCATCATCGTTGAACCCAAATCATTTGCTCCAAATTTAAGTGCCATTTGACCAATGTAAGAGCCTTGCGTGACCCAAGAGCTTTGTATATTAGGCACATTGTCCAAAAAGAGACGTGCCACGGCTAAGTAACGCAGATATTGATTAGGCGTTGTCTTACTAATGGTTGGCAATTCACGTTTAAGTTGGGTATGGTCACTCTGATATGACCACATAATAAAGGCTCTAAATCCTCCCGTCTCATCTTGAAGCTGACGCACATAATCCCAATGTTCTACAATTTCACGAACAGTCTCAACCGTTCCGTACATCATCGTGGCCGTGGATTTAACGCCCAGTTTATGGGCTTGTCGATGAACTTCAAGCCATTGGTCTTTGTCATGCTTTTTAGGAGCAATAATATCACGAACTCTGTCTGACAATATTTCAGCACCAGCCCCTGGAATAGAGCTTAAGCCTTTATCTCTAAGCCGTCTTATCACTTCAGAAATAGAAATTTTAGAACGATTAGCAATATAATCTATCTCGATAGAAGAGAAGCCATGAATGGTCACTTGGGGATATTTGTTAGAGATATGTTCCACTAAATCCTCATACCACTCAATTTGTAATTTAGGGTGTACCCCACCTTGAAAGAGAATTTGTGTTCCCCCAATGGCTAATAGTTCTTCTATCTTTTCATCTATCTCATCAAAGCTTAAAATGTAAGCATCTTCTTTTTTCTCATGCGTATAAAAAGCACAAAATTTACAATCAACCCAACAAATGTTGGTATAGTTAATATTTCTATCTACCACAAAAGTAGTTACTTTTTTAGGGTGTAGTTTGGCTTTCATCTCTGATGCCATACGACCCAAAGTTTTTAGGTCTGCTTTTTCGATGAGTTCTACGGCTTCATCTATTGTCATTCTTTTGTTGTTCAAGGCACTCATGTTAGTCTCCTTTTTTATCTCTATTACTCAGGCTTCTCTTTAGGAACAGCGACCTCTTTAGGTTTTTCAATGTTGGCTGATTCCTCTTTTCCTACTGCATCGAGTACAGCATTAATAAACTGAGGAGATTTATCATCAGCCAATGCTTTTGCCAATTCAATCGCTTCATTGATGATAATACGTTTATCTGTTCCCTCAATCATAATCTCAAACGTTGCCAAACGCATAATGGACTTTTCTACTTTTCCAATAGAGTCATAATCCCAACTTCTAAGATGTTTTTTAATCTCTTCATCAATGGTTTTTAAATTTTTAATCGTTCCATTAAAAAGTGCATGAGAGAATTCTCTTTGTTTATTACGTATTTTGTCTTCTTCTAAAATCACATCGGTAAAGCTTGAAATCTCTTCATTACCTAAATCATACGCATAGAGAAGTCCTACTACTGCTGTTCTTGCTTGGTGTCTTGTTGCCATATTTTTACCTTAATTTTAACGCTATACTTTATTTTTATTTATAAATGTATATGAAAATTCAATGTTTGAATATTTGAATTTTCATATGCATTTATTGGTGTGATTGCTATCACACCAACATTAAACCTACGCCTCTAAAGCCGTATATAAATTCATCAATTCAATTAACCCTGCCATGGCTTCGCCACCTTTGTTACCTGCTTTTGTTCCTGCTCGTTCAATCGCTTGTTCAATACTATTGACCGTTAAAACACCAAAAGTAGTAGGTTTTCCATGTTTTAATGTTACCGATGCCACCCCTTTGGTTGCTTCTGCTGAAACATAATCAAAATGAGGAGTTGCCCCACGAATTACTGCACCTAAACAACAAACAGCATCATACTTACCAGAAGCCAAAGCTTTGTCTAATGCGAAAGGAATTTCAAATGCTCCTGGCACCAAAATAAGGTCTAAATCTTCAACATCGCCTCCATGTCGTGCATAAACATCTTTTGCACCCTCTACCAATCTATCGGTAATGAAATGATTAAATCTTGCATTAATAATCGCCACTTTTTTACTTTTATCTACTTGTAAGTTACCTTCTACTGTCGTCATTTAGTTCCTTTTGTCTCTTTTAAATTTTAAATAATTATAACCAATTAAGCTTTTTTTGGTGCAATAAATTGACACCCTACTCCACAATTGCTTGAATTGCTTCAATTTGCTTGATTAAAGTCTCTAGCTTATTAAGTTCAATCATATTTGGACCATCACTTAAGGCAATGCTCGGATCAAAATGAGTTTCAAAAAAGAAACCATCAACCCCAACAGCTGCTGCTGCTCGACTTAAATAGGGAACCAAAGCAGAGTCCCCTCCACTTGTTGCTCCACCAGAGGCTGGTTGTTGTACCGAATGGGTCGCATCAAAAATGACAGGGGCGAATTCTCGCATCTGTTTTAAGCCACGCATATCGACCACTAAATTTCCATAACCAAAAGTAGAACCACGTTCGGTGAGCCATACATTATATTTTTCTGCATTTTCATAGGAAACTTCTCCCTCAAAACCACGTGTTTTAAGGACTTTAGCAACGGAGTGTTCCATCGCTTGTGGGGCTAGAAATTGCCCTTTTTTGATGTTTACCACCGCTCCTGTTTTGGCTGCTGCGACCAATAAATCGGTTTGACGACATAAAAAAGCAGGGATTTGAAGCACATCTACCACTTCTGCTACGGCTTGTGGTTGTGTATAGTCATGTACATCGGTCAATAATTTATAGCCAAACTGCTCTTTTACTTCTTGAAGCATCTTTAAGCCTTCATCTAAACCAGGCCCTCTAAAAGAGTCGAGTGAAGTTCTATTGGCTTTGTCAAAACTGGCTTTAAAATAAAAATTTTTAGTACAATCTTCATGATATTTGTTTAAAGATTCTGCTATTCTCATCACATTGTCACGACTCTCCAATACACAAGGTCCTGCTATTAATTTCATTCTATTTCCTTTAATTATTTCTCTTTAGAAAGAGCCACTAATAGCCCTGAACCAATGACCAAGATTATACCTAAAAATGTCCAAATATTAGGTATTGCATCGCCTAATACTACCCCAATAATAACGCCAAATACAATATTACTATAAGAGATTGTTCCTACAATGCCTGCTTTTGTTAAGGCATATGCTTTGGTCATGAGGATTTGAGATGCCGTAGCAAACAAACCCACAGCTGTCACATAAAGCCATTGCTTACCTTGTGGCATAATAAACTCAGCGAACATCCAATCAAGACTCTTAGGTACTTCAAGATAAGGCGTAAGCACCATTAAGAGCAAAGGGGCAACTGTCCCAACACCCATAAATGACATAACAATGGCTCTGGTATCATAATATTTTCTTAATTCTCTAATTGAAGTATAGGCTAAGGCTGCCCCAATACCTGAAAAAATACCTAAAACATCATATCTATCCAAAGTTCCTCCAATAGGTTGTGCTACAAATAAGATACCTAAAAATCCAAGAATAATAGCCACAATAGCCCCTCTATTTAATTTTTCATTTAAAAATAAATAGGCAAAAATAGCCACAAAAATGGGAGATGTTTTATTGTAAGTTACGGCTTCACCTAAAGGAATGGTAGCAATGAGATAAAAGTATGCCAATAGTGAAATAAAACCCATAGAACCACGAAAGATTAAGAGCATAAACTTTCCACCCGTTTGTTTTAAAGGAACTTTATAAATAGACAAACCAACTAAAAGTACCCCAAATATATTTCTGAAAAATGCTACTTCCACAGGAGGTAATATGGTCGAGATGACTTTTGCAAAACCACCCATAAATGCGAATGAGAGTGAAGCCAAAAGCATAAATAAAATGCCTCTGTCCATTGTTAAAAGATATTTTTTCAAATAAAACCTTAATTTTTTTGGAAGTTTATCATATTTATATAAGAACCTTTCAGTTAAAATATTTATAAAATTCATACATAAAGATATTAAATGTCCATAAAATCACTTCTTATCCTCCTCTTACTTTTAATCTTCAATCAACCCTTATTTTCAAAAGAGTACAAATGGAGTAGTAAACGCACCTTTTTAGGCTTTTTAAAAGAACATCATATTCCACAAAAAATATATTACAATATGGATAGCAAAGACAAAGAGCTGATTCAAGAAATTAAAGCAGGTCAAAGCTACAGCATTATCCGAAAAAAAGGTAAAATTAAAAGAATTACTATTCCTGTTTCAGATGAGCTTATGTTAGAGATTCGTAAAGAGAAAAAAGGGTTTAAAGCAAAATACATTCCAATTCCTTATCAGCTTATTGAAAAAACTATCTCTATTCGGAAAAACAAAGATTTTAAAAAAGATTTATATAATGCCACGAAAACTTGGTATTACGGAAAAGAGTTAGAAGCCGTTTACTCTAAAGCTATTCCTTTTCATAAAATGAAAAAAGGTGATAGAATTATTATTTTCTATACACAGAAGTACAGACACCATAAAGCCTACTCTAGCCCACAAATTGATGCTTGTTTAATTGAAATCAATAAAAAACCTTTTTACGGATTTTTACTTAATGACAAATATTATGACTCAAGAGGAAAACAGTATCAGCGAACCTTTGTCTATAATAAATCTGGATTTATCCGTCCTATTAGAAATATAAAACGTATTTCAAGTGGCTTTACTCAACGGCGTTATCACCCAATTTTACATCGTTATAGAGCCCATTTAGGGATTGATTATGCAGCAAGAAGAGGTACAAAAATTATTGCTTCAGCGGGAGGAAAAATTGTTTATCGTGGTTGGAAAGGTGGCTATGGACGTGTCATTGAAATAAAACATAAAAACAACATTAAAACACTCTATGCCCATCAAAGTCGTTTTGCTTCTGGACTACACATAGGTTCATGGGTTTCCCAAGGAAAAGTCATCGGATATGTAGGAACATCTGGACGAAGTACAGGTCCTCATCTTCATTTTGGACTCTATAAAAATGGTCACGCCATTAATCCTGCTCGTTATATTCGTAAGAAAAAGAGACTAAAACAGGTTAAACTAAGAGGAAGTAAATATAAAGCTCTTAGAAAATTGGTCAGACACTATCGTCCTCAATTCAAAGAAGTTAAAGCACAGAAAAATAACATTGTCAAAAAAGAGAGTCAAAAGTGTCTTAACTGTTTTAAAAAACTTCCTGCTAGAAAATAAATAGAGTAAGAAGGAAAAAGAAAAGAGTTGGAGGCATTTTGACAAAAGCAATATCTATAAATAATAAAAATAAATATGGACAATATTTTACCCCCCAATTGATTGTAGATTATATGCTGTCAATATCTAATATTCATAAAAATTCTTTAATTTTGGAACCATCAAGTGGTCATGGAATATTTATTGATACACTAAAAAAGAATGGTTTTTGCAATATTATAGGATATGAAATTGATAAAGAATTATATCAAAATCAAAATTTTGTTCTTAACAAAAGTTTTATAAGCACAGAAATAAATGAAGAATTTGATTTAATTATTGGTAATCCTCCATATATTCGCTGGAAAAATTTAGAAGAGGAATTAAAAGAAGAGTTAAAAAATCATAGCTTATGGAATAAATATTTTAATAGCTTGTGTGACTATTCATATATTTTTATTTTGAAATCAATAGAACTACTAAAAAATGGTGGTGAATTGATATTTATTACGCCAGAGTATTGGTTAAATACAAAACATTCATTACGTCTGCGTAACTATATGGTTCAAAATGGATATTTTGAACAAATTACACATTTTAATGAAACACCTATATTTGAGAAAGCTACAGTTTCAACAATTATTTTTAAATACATTAAATCTAAAGATAAAAATAATTCAAAAATTAAACTAATCAAGTATTATGCCAATCGTAAACTAACAAACGAAATAATAGAAAATATAAAGAATAAGGTTAATCAGAAAGATACAATATATTTAGAAATTGACCAATTTGAAGAAGACAAAAGATGGCTATTAATTTCTGATGAAATATAATACCCCAAGAAAAACAAACAATTTAAAGAAAAGTCTAATACTTTCAAATTCTAAATTAGATAAAATTAGACAATAAAAGCGAGGGTCAAATTATGAGTAAAAAAAGAACAAAATATAGCACAGAGTTAAAAACCAAATTGGTACTAGAAGTACTAAAAGGAGAAAAGACATTAAATGAGATTGCAAGTGAAAACAATATCATTCCAAAAAACTTACAAAATTGGAAAGCGACATTTTTAGCTAACGCAGAGTTGGCAATGGAACCAAGTAAAGCAGTGAAAGAGTACAAGGAAGAGAACCGAGAGCTTCATGCTAAGCTAGATGAGTATGCTAGAGTAGTAGGCAAAATCACCGTAGAGCGAGATTGGTTGCAGGGAAAGCTAAAAGGCTTGGACTTATCTAATAAACAAGCGTTAGTTGAGACCAAGCCTAAAACCATATCGTTATTAAGACAGACAGAACTATTAGGTATTTGTAGAAGTGCATTCTATTATACCCCTGTAGTAAATGAGAAGAAAATTGCTATCAAAAAAGAGATAGAGAAGATATTTGAAGAGATACCTATTTATGGAGAGAAAAAGGTACATCAGCAGTTGGTAAGTCTTAATACAGTTTCAAAATATCGTAAAGAGCTTGGATTACGGGCAGTTCTAGCCGTTAAACCAATATCAACTACCATAGCTGACATACAACATCCTAAATACGCTTACAAACTAAGAGGTCTTGATATTAATAGAGCTAATCAGGTATGGAGTACCGATATAACCTATATCAAAATTAATGGAGGAATGGTCTTTATGGCAGCCGTCATTGACTGGTACTCCAAGGCTGTTCTCTCTTGGGAAATATCTAACTGTATGGATACAGATTTAGTAATGGGTGTCCTAAACAAAGCACTTTCAACTTATGGAAAACCAGAGATATTTAA
>Ga0256840_1004153_pt1 | contig 11084 bp, 10 predicted proteins | sample 355202metaG_FD_185969 | JGI IMG/M metagenome (GOLD analysis project Ga0256840, IMG submission 185969) | Hydrothermal vent microbial communities from Mid Atlantic Ridge, Atlantic Ocean - 355-202 | ecosystem: Environmental > Aquatic > Marine > Hydrothermal vents | place: Atlantic Ocean: Mid...
AATTATTTAAGTTATTATTTTTGCAGCTACGACTGGTTAGAAGATAAAGTACTAAATGAAAAATCAAGTGAGTTTTTCTATGAAGATATTGCTTTGGTAAAAAGCGATGTAGAACAAGTTAATTTTGCATGTAAATGGAACAATGGCTTATTAATCGAAGCACATATTCTTAAACTGATAAATATTTCCGGTGATTTCTTGTATCTGGTTACAGAATTGCCCGAATTAAACCAAGCACCGGAAACAATAATTAACCAAGAACGTGCAGTTCAAGTTTTAAGAGTTATATTACGCCAAATTAGAAAAAATAAAAAACCAAATAAAGATCCAATCATTCAATTCCCGACAGGTTCCGCACAAACTGAAAATGAAGTTTTAAGTGCCTAGATATTGGTTTATTAGTTTATTAGTAAATTAATTCTTTATGCTCTAATTATCCAATCTACTAATATACTTATTATCCAATCCGCCGGTAACCGGACAACTTATACAAATTTTCACCAGCTTTGATAGATCCAAAATATTCCTACAAAAATGGCTATTGAAGCTGCTAATACATTCAAATATTGATAAGGCTTGTATTTACCTCTATCGGCAATTTTTTGACTCATAAGACCTAAAATCACTGAAAAAAAGACCATAGCCAGTATTGTACCAACTGCAAAACCACTCAAATACATAATTGCAGCAGTTTGAGTAGAAAAAGCAAGGGTAGGCAATAAACTAACTAAATGCGAAATACCGGCAAAACCATGTAAAGTACCAATCCCAAAAACCGCATAAATTGACTGTTTAGAAGCGTGTAGGTGTTCATGACCTTCTAATTCATCATGTTCATGTGGATGATAATGGGCATATATAATTCCTTCCTGATTTTTATGAATATGGATATGACTGTGTGTACTTGATTTTTTAGGATAAGCTAATTTATAAAAGACCCATATACCAATTACAATAAGAATAAGTCCGACTATTGTTTCACTATGATTTGAAATTAACTCTATGGGAATATAATCGCGGAAATAATAAAATAAAATTCCAATTATACTCATACCTGCAATATGACCGATTCCCCATGCAATACCCACAAGCCACGATTTATGTTTTTCTTTAATTGCAATAGGACCCACTGCAGCCAAATGATCCGGACCGGACAATACATGTATTACTGCTGCTAAAATACCTACAAAAAGTGGAAAGTCATTTATATAATCAGACATAGTGAAATTTTATAATAATTTTTAAAGTTTTTTCAGATATTTGCCGGTAAAATATATATTAAAAATTCGATGAATTTATAAACAAACATTTTTAATTTAGCTTCTGCCACCACTAATGGAAAAATATAAATTGGATATATAGTTAGTTGAACATATTTTAAACATCTTCCTAGTTTTTGACTTTAACTACAAAGGACACTATGTGCGTTAAGTTCGCCTACGGAAATAACTTTTTAAGCACAGATATTCTCAAATCTACACAGATGTATTTTGACAACTATCGCCTACCCGTAATCAGCAACCAGCAACCGATAACAATTTACCAAAAGTCAACATCTTAATATTATTTACTTTATTCTACAAAATTCGTGGTAGTCCCTTAATTTAATATCTTTCCTTCATGTATTTTTTCAGCCAATTCAATGGCTTTTTTACCAATAGAAGGCAGTGCTTTTTTAACATCTTCACTGAGTTCAATACTCATCGCAAGCATATCTTTTATGGTAACGGTTATCAAAATAAGTCTTGGCATTTCTTCTTTAAACTCCAAAGCGTCAAATAAATCTTTCAAACCAATATCATGCGAACTTAAAGCAACAGGAAAATCAGCTGCAAAACGTGGAAACAACACTTTAATCGTACCCGGCGGATTATTATCCATAGTAGCATCAATCATTATTACTTTATCATAAGCAGCTAATATGGGAATTAGCTCAAAACTACCTGTTGCTCCGTCTATTATATCAACATAATCGGGTAGTTTCATTTTTGAAAGCGTATGAATTGCATGAACTCCAACACCTTCATCACCCATCAAATAGTTGCCAATCCCAAGTATTAATATTCTCCCCGGGCGCTTATTATCAAAACTGTCCATTATTTGATAATAATTCTCTTGCAATTTTTTGGTATCTTTTTCAAGCATAGATATAAATTATAATAAGTCGGAGTTTGATATTAATATCCAAACTCCGACATTCATATAGCTTTGTTTTTAGTTATTATTTTATGCAAAATAGCTCATTTTGCTTCCGGTTTCGAAAATCTAAGTTTAAATAATTATTCGATATCGAGTATCCAACATTTATTTTAAAAAATTAATCTTTTTCTTTAACTCTTTGTTTTAATACAAATTTAAAACCGCTCACCATCGAAGAACTTTCGCCTCTTCCTTCAACATAATCATGGAAGAATACCAAATACATATGGATAACTGAAAAAACAATAATAAACCAAGTTATCAAATGGTGTACAAAACGAACAACAGATTCGCTTCCTAATAAAGGAGTAACCCAAGTAAACATATGCGGCAAAAACCATGATGATGTGGGTGCATAAAGAGCTAAACCGGTAAATATTTGAACAAACAATAATATCATCAACCCAAAATAAGACAAACCGGCTACCGTATTATGTCCTATACTGATATTATTAAAATTATGTTCTTTATCTTTCATCAATAAAATATCAACCTTAAAAACATAAATCAAATTTTTCCAACGATTTTTATTATAGGGTATCAGATTTTTAACCGAAGCAAAATCATTCCCTACAAATGCCCAATACCAACGAAACAACAAATTTGAAATAAAAATAAATGCTGTAATGAAGTGGATCATGCGCACATAACCAAACCAAAAACTGGTAGAAGCTTCTGCACTTGACGCAATTGCCGGCGGATAAGCAATAACAAAACCGGTTATTGTTAAAATGGTTAGACTTAACACATTAATCCAATGAAAGAAACGAACAGGCAATTCCCAAACATAAACCCTTTTATAATCAAAAGTTTTTATTTTTAAATTCATAACAATATATTTTTACTATTAAATTGTACACGCACCGCCTAATTGCACTTGCGAAATATTTTTGCCATGCTCATCATATAAATGAACAGCACATGCCAAACAAGGATCAAAAGAGTGAATGGTCCTAATAATTTCAACCGGATTTTTAGGATCAGCCACCGGTGTTCCTATCAATGTAGATTCATATGCAGACATCTGTCCTTTGGGGTCACGTGGTGATGCATTCCATGTTGAAGGAACTACCATTTGGTAGTTAGCCACCTTACCATCTTTAATTACTATCCAATGAGCTAAGCCACCTCTTGGAGCTGCCTGAAAGCCCACTCCTTTTGCCTCCTTGGGCCATGTTTTCGGGTCCCACTTTTCCATATTTGCCATGCGTGTATCGCCATTTTTAATATTGGTAAGCAATTGATTGTAGAACTCCATTGCCCAACCGGCTATTAATTTGGTTTCTAAGCCACGTGCTGCAGTTCTTCCCAGAGTTGAAAATAATGCACTTGCAGGCACATCCAGTGTTTTTAAAGCGTAGTCAACCACTTCTTTATAATCTTCTCTACCACTTACATAACCAACCAGCATTCTTGCCAGTGGACCCACTTCCATAGGTTTTCCTTGATAGCGAGGTGTTTTTACAAAACTATATGCTTTATCAACATCCAAATATTCATAAGGGGGCTCCGGTCCGGTATATTTAATATTAGTTTGCCCGTCCCAAGGATGCTTTCCTTTTTCATTTCCATCGGTATATTCGTACCATGATTTATTTACAAATTCTTGAATAGTGGAGCTTTCTCTAAAATCTACAGGATGTACTTTTGTTAAATCACCATCTAAAATTATTCCTTGCGGCATTTTAAAGTTGGAAGGATCATTATATCCATTCGTAGGCAAATCTCCATAAGATAAATAATTTTTAAATCCTGCACCTATTGCTCCCCAATCTTTATAGAATGAGGCAATTGCTAATAAATCAGGAATATACACTTCATCTACAAACTTTTTAGCATCCGTAAATAATTTACCGATCATTGCCAGTTTTTCTGTGTTAAGCGCTCCCGGATCTTCGGTATTAATGGCCGTTGCCAAACCTCCAACCAAAAAGTGCGGATGTGGATTTTTACCTCCGATTATGGTATGTACTTTAACTATTTCTTTTTGCCACTCCAGTGCTTCCAGATAATGAGCCACAGCTAGCAAATTCACCTCGGCAGGTAATTTATAGGCAGGATGCCCCCAATACCCGTTAGCAAAGATTCCAAGTTGTCCGCTTTCTACAAAACGTTTAATTTTGGCTTTTACATCAGCAAAATAACCCGGTGAACTTTTGGGCCATTTTGATATGCTTTGTGCCAATGCAGAAGTTGCTTTAGGGTCAGCATTTAATACTTGTGTAACATCCACCCAATCTAAAGCATGTAAATGATAAAAATGCACAACGTGATCTTGCAAAGCATGAGCAGCCGTAATTAAATTCCTGCCTAACTCAGCATTGGGAGGAATAACTATACCCAAAGCATCTTCCACAGCACGAATAGATGCTATGGCATGAACTGTGGTACATACACCGCATGCGCGCTGCACAAAAGCCCAAACATCACGCGGGTCTCTGCCTTCAACAATTTTTTCCAAACCACGAACCATTGTTGACGAACTATACGCATTGGTTACTACACCATTTTCTATTTCTGCTTCTATTCTAAGATGACCTTCAATACGAGTAATCGGGTCAATTACTAATCTTTTTACATTAACTGCCATAGCCTAATCGTTTAATTTATTATCAATTTTTTCTACATTTTCAATGCCTCTTTTTAATCCTTCCCGCAACTCTTTCTTTTTGGCAATATTAGCTGCAATTCCATGTACTACGGCACCTGTAACGGTAGCACCCAGAACGATTTTTCCAATTTTATCGGCTGTACTCTCAATTTCTCCGCCGGAAACATTTATCAAACGTTCTACAAATGGTCCGTTATCCCAAAATCCCGATTCACTGCATCCGATACATGGATTACCGGACTTTATCGGAAAACCTACTCCACCATTCCAACCAACTGTTCCACAAGCGTTGTAGGTAACCGGTCCTCGACAACCTAATTTATATAAACAATAACCTTTTTTTGCACTTGCATCGTCAAAAGTTTCTGCAAATAATCCGGCATCAAAATAAGGTCGGCGGTAACAACTGTCATGAACTCTTTTGCCATAAAATTCTTTGGGTCTTCCTTCCGAATCTAATTGAGGTAAACGTCCAAAAGTTATATAATGTACTATAACTGCTGTCATCACTTCACCAATTGGAGGACAACCCGGGACTTGAACAATCGGCTTATCTTTTATAATATCCCTTACAGGTACTGAACCTGTTGGATTTGGATGTGCCGCTTGTATACCTCCATACGATGAACAACTTCCATAGGTAATTATGGCTGCTGCACCTTCTGCTGATTCTTTTAAAATGTCCATTGCTGTTCGTCCCGCAATTGCACAATAAACACCACCGTCTTTTGTTGGTATAGCTCCTTCTACTACCAAAATATACTTGCCGTGATGTTTTTTCATCGATTCATGCTTGGCTTCTTCGGCTTTAAATCCGGAAGCTGCCATTAGTGTATCGGTATAATCTAATGAAATATAATCGAACAGAATATCTGCAACAAGAGGATGAGCAGAACGAGTAAATGATTCACTGCAACCGGTGCATTCTTGAAAATGTTCCCAAATTACAGGTACTCGTTCTTTCGTTTCCAAGGCTTCGACAACTTTGCCCATAGCACTATATTCTAAACCTATAGTAGCTGCTGCGAAACTGGCAAATTTCAGAAAATCACGTCGCGAAATTCCCGCGCGCCTAAATTCTTCATAATAAGTATTCTTTTTTTCTGATTCATTCATGATACCGGATTTTATTAAGTAGTATTATTTCCGAAAAGTAGATGGTAATTATATTTGAAAGGATTTTATTTTTGCCTAAGGATAGAAATTTATATACGATACCCAGTATAAACATAGTTAGTTTAGATTAGATTAGGTGCATGCAATTTATAAAAATTATTTCAAACACCGAATATATAGATGTATAAATATGTTAATTTTAATTCAATCTAAATAAAAATAAATCAACGCATTAGGAATAATCAATGAGTTTATATCATTTGCTTTCTTTTATAAAATTATGTAACTTTGAGTTTGTAATAATCAAACTTTATGCATGAATTATCTATTGTAATGGGAATTATTGATATTGCCCGTAAAGAAATTGAAAAAGCCAATCTCCGAAAGGCGGAGACCATTGAAATGGATATTGGTACTTTATCGGGAATAGAATTTGAAGCTTTGGATTTTGCGTGGAATATGGCAGTTACCGGTACTGTTTTGGAAAATGCGGAAAGAAAAATTAATATTATTCAAGCCAAAGCAAAATGTGTAAGTTGTGGTCATATTTTTAACACAAAATCGGTGTTTGATCAATGCCCGAAATGTAATGATTTTTTTACGGAAATTATTGCAGGCAAAGAACTAAAAGTTAAAGCAATTACGGCTATATAAATGTTCGTTTAAAAGTTTAAAGTTGAGTAGTTGATAATTAAAATTTAGAATAAACAACAAAAAACGGGAACCGGTCAGTATATTTAATTCACTAACTATCGGACAAGTTATAACAGTTTAGTAATGAAATACTCAATAAACAATAATCAATGAACAACCCGACGGTGGTCGGACAAGTTTTAACAGTTTAAAAATTTATATTATGTGTACAACATGTGGATGCGGACAAACGGACAGTATTTTAATCAGTAAACCGCCTAAGGTGCAAACTGAAAACTTAATAATTGATAATCATCATACGCACAATCATGACCACAATCATGAGCATCACCATCACGACCAACAGCATGGACATGCTCATGATCACCATCACCATGAAAAAACAGTGCTAGAAATAGAACAAGATATTTTAAATACCAATAATTTATTGGCAGAACGCAATCGCGGATATTTTGAAGCAAAAAATATTTTTGCACTTAATTTGGTCAGTTCCCCGGGCTCAGGAAAAACCAGTTTACTGGAACGAACATTAAAAGATTTGAGCGGTGAAATAAATTTTAGTGTTATTGAAGGCGACCAACAAACATTTAATGATGCAAACCGGATACAAGCCATACAAATCCCTGTGGTGCAAATTAATACCGGACAGGCGTGCCATCTGGACAGCGATATGGTTAATAAAGCCGTTAAAGAACTAAACCCGCAAGAAAATTCCATACTTTTTATTGAAAATGTGGGTAATTTAGTCTGCCCGGCACTATTTGATTTAGGTGAAAACAAACGGGTGGTAATTATCAGCACTACCGAAGGCGATGATAAACCCATAAAATATCCCGATATGTTTTTGCATTCGAATATTTGCATTATCAATAAAATTGATTTATTACCTTATGTGCAATTTGATGTTGAAAAAGCAAAAGAATATGCTTTGCGCGTAAATCATCATCTTGAATTTTTTGAACTTTCAGTTACTTCGGGCGAAGGTATGGACAAATGGTATGAGTGGTTGAAAAAACAGATTAAAAAGTGATGGAAATTAAATTCAATATACCCGGAAACATATTTAAAGACAACAATGAGTTTGCCGGTAAAAAATTAAGGCTTTATGCTGCTTTAATGTTCGTTTTTTCTAAAGAAATGTCTTTTGAAAAAGCTCGATTATTATCGGGTTTAGAAAAAAATGATTTTATTAATTATTGTAAACAATTTGGTATTCAATATAATTTATATCAAAACGAAAACAATTCTGATTTAAAGCTTGAAGAAAAACAAATTACTTACTCAAAAAATATAATTAATCGAACAAAAACAATACAAACCATTAAAACTTATTTTTCAAAACATGCTAAAATTCTTCGAGTATGGGTTTTCGGCTCATTTGCACGACAAGAGAATGACCGCAATAGTGATATTGACCTTATGTTAGAAGTTGACAAAAAAAGTAAATTTACACTTTTAGATTTAGCAGAAATAAAATTTCAATTAGAACAGATCACACCCTTACCAATTGATTTAGTAATGAAAAATGCGCTTAAAGAGAATGTTAAAAAAAGAATTCTTAAAGACTTAACACTAATTTATGAAAAATAGTTCAATTTCAAACAAAGAACGATTAGTACATATTTTAGAAGCAATAAACCTTATCGAAGAGTTTACAAATAACTTAACAAAACAGTCCTTTTTAAATGATAAAGTTATTCAAAGTGCTGTATTATTTCAATTTTCTATTATCGGTGAAGCAATTGTACAAATAGACAGTGGGGTTTTAGAAAAGTATGATTACCCATGGCTCTATGTTCGTTCATTTAGAAATTTTATCCTACACGAATATCATGCTATCGAGATATGGGTAGTATGGGAAACAATAATTTACAATCTTCCCGAGATAAAACATAGGGTTCAAAATATCTTAAAACAAGAATTTAACTAATTATATGCCATCATTTCATATACATTTTCACGGACAAGTACAGGGCGTTGGCTTTCGCCCTTTTGTTTATAAAAAAGCTTTGAAATACAAACTTAGGGGTTGGGTAAATAATACAAATACCGGTGTTCATATTGAAGTAAACGGCGATTTTAATTTGATTAATAATTTTTACAATGATATTTTAACGAACCCTCCTGAATTGGCAATCATTACTAAAAGTGCTATTTATGAAATTGAACAAAAAAAATTTGATGCTTTTCAAATAATTCATTCTGAAGATACCCAAAAACCAAACCTGCTATTAACACCTGATTACGGTATCTGCAATGATTGTTTAAATGAACTTTTTGATGAACAAAACAGGCGTTATCAATATCCTTTTATTACTTGTACCAATTGTGGTCCCAGATATTCCATTATCAAAAAATTGCCTTACGACCGGGAAAACACAACAATGGATAAATTCACAATGTGCAAGATTTGTGCTCCTGAATACAACAACCCCTTGGATAGAAGATATTATTCGCAAACCAATTCGTGTGCCGCTTGTGCCGTAGAAATGTCGGTACTTAATTCAAAGAAAAATTATACACAAAAGGAAATTATACGACTTATTCAAACAAGCCTTACCGAAGGTAAGATTATTGCCATAAAAGGCATTGGCGGTTATTTGTTAATGGCAGATGCAACAAACAGAAAAACAATTGAAACACTAAGACACCGAAAACATCGTCCGTTTAAACCCTTTGCTTTAATGTATCCTGATGACAAATTGCTTTTTGCCGATGTTTATGCCTGTGATGATGAGAAAATCAGTTATCAAAGCATACAAGCCCCAATTGTATTGTTCCGGTTAAAAGAAAAACTAAAATCAAGACTACAAATTGATTTAATAGCACCCGGATTAATGCAAATAGGTGTTATGAAAGCTTATACGCCACTCTATCATCTTATATTAAAAGGTATCGATTTTCCGGTTATTGCTACAAGTGCCAACATCAGTGAATCGCCGATTATTTATGAAGATGATAAAGCTGCAAACGAATTAAATAAAATTGCCGATTTAATTATTGCTAATAATAGAGAAATTGTTGTACCACAAGACGATAGCGTACTGAGATTTAGTCCTTTATATCATCAAAAAATTATTATTCGCCGTTCGCGCAGCTTATCTCCTACTTTTATCGATCCGTATAAAAACATTCAAAGCAATAAAACTTTACTCGGTATGGGTGCAGGACTGAAAAGCAGCTTTTGTTTTCATACCCAAAACAATACTTATGTAAGTCAATATCTTGGTAATTTAACAAGTTATGAATCACAAGAAAGTTTTGAGAAAGTGTTAGGTCATTATTTTAAACTTTTTGAAACAAAACCCGATGTAATTGTTGCCGACAAGCACCCGCAATACTTTTCCACTCAATTAGGCAAAGAACTATCCGATAAATTTGATACTGAACTGCACCAAGTACAACATCATAAAGCGCATTTTGCTGCCATGCTTGCCGAAAACGGATTAATCGTTCCGGAAAAAAACATTTTGGGTATTGTATGGGACGGTGTAGGTTTGGGTGAAGATGGAAACATTTGGGGTGGAGAATTTTTTTCGTATCAAAATCATAAAATACAGCGATTAAGCTATTTTGCATATTTCCCACATATTGCTTTGGATAAATTTGCTATGGAACCGCGTTTGCCGGCATTGTCTTTATGCCGACAAATTAATAAAGCAAACAAAATTATTTCCGGCAAATTCACAAATAATGAACTGAAAATCTATCAAAAATTATTAAACAAAAGCGGAAATATTCAAACAAGCAGTGTAGGAAGGCTTTTTGATGCCGTTGCAGCGCTTTTGGATATTAAAAACATCAACTCTTTTGAAGGTGAAGCGGCTATGTTGCTTGAAAATAAAGCCCTTAACTTTTATTTAAAAAATAAAAATTACCAAAAATATTACTCAATCGAATTACAAAACGAACAAGTCAACACATCAACTTTAATAAAAAAAATTATTGATGATTTAGTAAATAAGGTAAAAATTGACGAAATTGCACTAAAATTTCATTTAAGTTTGATTGAAATTATTAAATTAGTAGCGGAAAAATATCAAATAGAAGATTTAGCTTTTAGCGGGGGTGTTTTTCAGAATGCACTTTTAGTCGATTTAATTCTCAAAAATCTATCTAAAGATTATAATTTACATTTTCATAAACAACTTTCGCCCAACGATGAAAATATCTCGTATGGACAGTTAGTTTACATAAATAATAATATATCAATTTAGAAATGCAACAATAATCAATCTACCAATGGGCGGACAAGTTTTAGTAATTTAACAGTTTAGCAATTTTACAATCCGCCAATAGTTGGACTAGTTTTAACAGTTTAACTATTTAACAGTTTAACAATTTAACAATTTAACAGTTTAACAATTTAACAGTTTAACAATTTAACAATTTAACAGTTTAACAATTTAACAATTTAACAGTTTAACAATTATATACTATGTGCTTAGCAATACCCGGAAAAATTATTGAATTTACAGATGCCTTAGATGATGTTTTCAGAATA
>Ga0256840_1004154_pt1 | contig 11079 bp, 11 predicted proteins | sample 355202metaG_FD_185969 | JGI IMG/M metagenome (GOLD analysis project Ga0256840, IMG submission 185969) | Hydrothermal vent microbial communities from Mid Atlantic Ridge, Atlantic Ocean - 355-202 | ecosystem: Environmental > Aquatic > Marine > Hydrothermal vents | place: Atlantic Ocean: Mid...
GTTTGTATCAAGTATTGTCTAAATTTTATGTAGAGATTATTATCTGGTATTTCAGGGTCATTCCAAAAATCACTTAATGACTTACCGATATTTGTTAGTCCCTTCATATCATAGAGGGCATTTCCTAACGCTATTGTCGGTGTTTTGTATTCAATGGACGAAAATCCTACAGTTGAATTAATGGTTACTGTACCTTTTGCATGTGTTAAGCATGATGGCAAATAAAGATCATGTACCACTAAAATTCGATCTTCTATAGCTAATTCTCTTGCTTGCTCTAGTATGAATTTTTGATAATTTTTTCGTCCTCTGTCAATAGGGTGATGTTTAAAAATTAAAAACAAATCTTTTGGAGCATATTCAGAAAATGACTCTAAAACATCAATAATAAATTTTTCTATTGACCCATAATGTGAGTGCTGTAAAATTTGAAAGTCATTATGTGTTTGTAGTGGTACAAAAAAATATTTTTTGGACAGTATGCCCTCTACTATTGGTAAAAAATTTTTATCACGTTTTGTGTAGATAACTTTTCTAATAAGACTTCTTGTCCCAAAAAAGAATTCTTGTATAGCAGAAAAATTTCGATGATGTCTATAGTTTTTGTATCTAAAAGAAAATAATTTTGCTACCAAATAATACATAATGACAATACTCCAATTACTTATTGGATTAGGTGTTGCATCAATGGGATCTGGTACTTTCATGGGGGAAAGATTAAGATAAAATTGTGGATCTCTTGAAATACGACTAAAATCATTAACGCCATGTCTTTCTAGTGTGATGTAATAAGGTCGTATATATCCCTCTTCAAAGACAAATACTTCAATTTCAAAGGCTAAGGCAGCCTGAATGGCGATACTTTGATATATTCGACAATCTCCAAATAAAAATATTTGGTGTATTTCTTTTTCTTGAAAAAATTTTTTAATAAATATTGACCATTCTTCGATGGTACCTCTATAAGCAGTATAGTTATCAGAATAGGAAAAAAACTGATCTCCCGCATTTAATCCTATCCTATAGGTATTTGCACCTTTTTTTCTAAATTGCATATCAAGTTTTTTAAAAAATAATCCTACTGGACCTTGTAGTAAAAGAATATTTTTATTTTGAATGTCTCCAATTTTATTCATTAAGTATGACCTTTATAAAGCGTTGAATTTTTCTAGATAGTATATTTCGAGTGTCAATATATAATTTATAAAATATGTTGCGATTATATCTATTTTTTTCTTTATCTATCTCTTTAAGCAGTAATTCAATTTCGCACAATTTATTAGTTTTTGGGTGTATATAATGTGGGTAAAGTATGAATGCAGCAGCAACCAGTTCATTTAATGTTTTAGTATCAGAGCGTCTCTCGCATTGTTTTTTATCGGTCGTAAGTCCCCATCCTGCATAAAAAGGTAATCCGTAAGTGATTACTTTCTTACCACGAATAAGTGCTTCAAATCCTACAAGAGACGTCATAGTATGTACTTCATCACAAAGTACGAGTACTGAATCGACACTTGCTTTTGTGATGATAGTATCACAATATTTTAATGCTGTATCCGTTGCTACATTTCCTTTTCTGTTACCTGCAAGTACATCAGGGTGTGGCTTATAGATAATATAAGCATCGGGTTTATGTTTTCTAGTCTGTTTGAGCAATGATAGGTTTGTCATCCCATTTGCACCATAGATGATAGAAGCATCATCTTCTACTTGACCGGGTACAAGAACAACTGTTTGTGTTTCTTTCAAATTTTCAAGTTCTACAGTTTGGTCTTGTAGGCTATTGTATTTAGAAATTTTATTTTCTATAAGATATTGTTGTAGCTTTTGTGAGCGTTGTAATATTTCATTGTCAAAAGTATGCGTGGTGAGTATATATTCTAAATCACTTTCTTGGGTCGGGTCAAAGTAAATTCCTTTGCTGTCAAGCACGATAGAATACGCTTTTGTCAAATCAGAACCTAAAGATACAGAACGCACAAAACCGTCTTCAACTCTTAGTAAAGGGATATTATGCTCTTTAGCATAGCTTTCTATAGCAGAAAAAGGCTTTTTACCCCAGATGTATATTGTGGATTTACTGTCTAGTCCATGTGCTAATGCATGTGAAAGTGAATGAGAAAAAATATGTTTTTCTTGATTTGAAAAAAATGCCAATATATGCTTTTGTTTCCAAAGTGAAAAACCAAAAAAATAATTTGTTGTCAACGGTATCTCCGAGTAAATAATAATTTTATTAGAAGCTCATATCTATACCAAAATCCTCTTTTGACAAAATTATACCGCAGCAAATGATAAAACGTTACAAGAGGGTTTTCTTTCCGTTCCAAATATGATATAAATTGCGATATCACTCTTTTATCATTGACATCCAAAGTGTAGTGTTTGAGTAAATAATACAACACTTTATTTCGTTCTATCTCCATATAGGGAAGAGAAAAGTTTAAAGTAAAACTTTTTTGTATTTTTGTCATAAGTGTGGTCTCTATGGAAGTGATAGAATTACTGAGATTCTTTTGATGAATTCTATATTGTACCAAAGGGTCTTGCAGGGTTAGGCGTTTACCATACAGTTCATTAATTAGCGCTATCCAGTAGTCATGTACAACAAGTGCTTTTGGAAAAGGCAGTATGATCTCTTTTAGTAGACGATTCATAACAATAGTATTGCCCATAATGCCACAAGGACCTAAAATAAAAGCCAAATCTTTTTCCTTCTTTAATTGATAATTTCTAAATGTAAAATATGATGATGCAATCATTGTATTATTTTCATTTATCATAGACAAATCAGAATGTATCATAAGAGGAGTATTTGGATACGCTTTTTCTAAGATATGCATCTCTCTCATACTCTTTTCAAGTTTTTCTTTTTCCCAAATATCATCTTGGTCACAAAGAGCAATGTACTCTCCCGTACATACATCTATAGCATGTTCAAAGTTTTTCACAGAACCTAATTGTGTTTCATTTTGATATATTTTGATATTTTTATATTTACTTTTATAGTCATTGAGAATATCTATCGTATTATCAGTAGAACAATCATCACATACAATAAGTTCAAAATCCTGATAACTTTGCATATATATTGAATCAAGCTGTTGCCTTAAAAATGCTTCACCATTATAGGTAGTCATCGCAATAGAAAGTGTACATGATTTATGATGCATATGGATATTCCCCATAGATTTGTTTTTTATAGTCTTTTATTGCTTGTAATATTTTAATTAAATTGTCTTTTTTTTGTCTTCCAAATATCATTTGTTTGCACATTAATGTGAGTAAATATTTGTCTCTTTTTTGAAAAAATTTTGTTTGTGTTCTTCTATACCATTGTCGTAAATAAAGATAATTGCGTACCATATAGTATAACCGAATGGGCGGATAGAGTTTTATTGTGCTGAAGTGTTTATGTGATTCCCCCAAATGATGTGTTAGAACAATAGAACGGTCACAATATATATGATACTTATGTTCTTTTGCTTTAAAACAAAATTCATGATCAACTTCATCTATGAATAAATCTTCATTGTATCCGTTGATATGTCGTGCATATGATATATTGACTATGTTTCCTGATGTCATAACATAGGATACCCGTATAGAAGATGTCTTTGTTTGCATGAATTTTTGATTATGTATAGGCGAAAAGATAATGAGATTTTTTTTAGAAATGGACTCAAAATGCGTTAAAAATGTAGGAAATTGATCCTCAAATGAGCTATCTTGATCCATAGTCAAGAGCCAATGGTATTTATTTATAGATGCTTCGTTTAATGCAAGATTTAGGGCTTTTGCAATGCCAATATTTTCTCCAGAATACAATACCCTTGTATTCTTAATATCATGTAGTTTCTGTTGAATATCTTGGGCTACAGGAGAGTTATAAATGATGTAAACTTCATTTACATACATGGCATAACTTTTTATATTTTCCACAACAGATGGATGAGGATAAAAAATAGGAACTACCGCAGCGATGGTGGTCATATATGCTGTCCTTTAAAACCTCATTTCATACGTACTTTTTAGGTTTACTGTTATGCTATTATAGTATATTTTGATAAATACCATTCAATAGTTTTGACAATGCCGCTGTTAAAGTTTTCATCTGCTTTCCAGCCAAGTTCATTTTCCAATTTTGTTGCATCTATAGCATAGCGTCTATCATGGCCTGCTCTATCTTCTACAAAAGTAATCAGCTCTTTATAGCTATCTTTCCCAATCTTATCCTTTGGAGGCACTTTTTCATCCAGTATCGTAGTAATAGCATCCACTATTTGTAAATTTGTTCTCTCATTACGCCCACCTATATTGTAAACATTACCTTCTTTACCTGTATGGTATACCAAGTCGATACCTTTACAGTGGTCTAATACATAAAGCCAGTCTCTAATATTTTTTCCATCACCATAAATAGGGATGTCTTCACCACTTAATGCTTTGCGAATAATGGTAGGGATAAGCTTTTCATCGTGTTGTTTGGGACCATAGTTATTAGAACAGTTTGTAATCACTGTATTAAGCCCATAAGTCTCCTGATACGAACGTACAATCATATCTGAACTTGCTTTACTCGCACTATATGGAGAATTTGGAGCATAAGGTGTCTCTTCAGTAAAAAGATCTGTTTCATTCAGTGTACCATATACTTCATCCGTAGAGATATGATGAAATCTACATTTTTCATAAGATTTTTTGTAGGTAAACGGTTTCTCCATCCAATACTTTTGTGCAACATCCAGTAAGGTAAAAGTACCATTGACATTGGTCTCTATAAAAACACCAGGATTTTTGATAGAGTTGTCAACATGGCTCTCAGCAGCGAAATGAATGACACCTTGAATGGCATACTCATTAAAAATAAATTCTACAAGTTCACGATTACAGATATCACCTTTAATAAATTTATAGCGAGGATTATCTTCACACTCTTGTAGATTTTTCAAATCTCCTGCATAGGTAAGTAAATCTAAATTGACAAGGGTATATTCTTCATATTTGTCTAGAAAATAAGGTACAAAATTACTCCCTATAAAGCCTGCTGTTCCTGTCAGTAAAATATGTTTCATGTGGTTATCTCTCCTAAGTGATGTAAACATTTGTGTAAGCTCTCTTTCCAGTAAGGAATTTCGATATCAAATGTCTCTTTGATTTTGTTTTTATTCATTAAACTGTAGTGTGGTCTTGTCGCTGGGGTAGGGTATGCTTTTGTCTCTATAGGATGAATCTTACAATCAATCTCTCCCATAGCCATAATCTCTTTGGCAAAGTCGTACCAACTTGCGACCCCTTCATTGGAATAATGATAAATTTCTACTGTATCATTTTGTATTTTGGGCAGGATGTCCAGAATGGTTTTTGCCAAATCCCTTGCATATGTGGGTGTCCCTACCTGATCAAAAATCACACCAAGTGATTCACGTTCCTTGCCAAGTCTTAACATCGTTTTCACAAAGTTTCCCCCAAAAGATGAGTAGACCCATGATGTTCTGATAATAATACTCTTTTTAGGATTGATCTCTTGGAGTGCTTGCTCCCCTTTGCATTTTGTTTCCCCATAAATACCTTGTGGTGCAACAGCATCACTCTCGACATAAGGTCGATAGTTTTTTCCATCAAAGACGTAATCTGTTGAGATATGTATGAGTGTAATAGAATGTTTTTTTGCCAGTAAAGCCAGTTTCTCTATGGCTTTATGGTTAGCAGTATCGGCAGCTTCTTTCTCTTCCTCTGCTTTATCTACAGCAGTGTATGCCGCAGCATTAATAATGATATCTATATCATTGAGTCCTATAAAGTTTTCTACATCTTCACTTCTTGTAATATCTAAACGCTCTCTATCGGTGAAAAAAAATCGATAGTCATAAGATGAAGAAAGTATTTTTAGCTCGTTGCCTAACTGACCTGTACTTCCCGTTACCCATACATTAAGCATAATAGTTTATACCATAATCAAAAAGATCTTCAGTTTCAGCCAGTTTAGGCTGTTTGAGATCCTTCTCTGAGAGTTTTAATATTTCTCTGTCAAGTTTCCAATCAATATTGAGTGCGTCATCGTCAAAGGAGATACCTCTGTCATTTTCCGGACTGTAGTAGTTATCGACTTTATAGGCGAAAACGGTATCATCTTCCAAGACAACAAAGGCATGAGCAAAACCGCGTGGTACAAGTAGTTGACGTTTGTTTTTTGCATTGAGTTCTATAGCCACATGTTTCTCAAAAGTAGGGCTTCCTTTACGTATATCTACAGCTACATCCAGTACGGACCCTTGTATCACACGTACAAGCTTTGTTTGTGCAGCAGGTGCTAGTTGATAGTGTAGACCACGTAAAACACCCTTGGAACTTTTAGATTCATTGTCTTGAATAAAACGAATTTTATATCCAAGAAAAGCATCTAGCTTGTCCTGTCTGTATGTTTCGACAAAGTACCCTCTCTCATCTCCATGCACTACAGGTTCACAAATGACAACATCGGGAATTTCAGTTCTTATAAAATTCATCTTCTAATCTCTCCTTCATTTGCTCTACGAATGAGGTATTGCCCATATTGATTTTTCTTTAAAGGCTGTGCAAGATTGAGGAGTTGTTCTTTGTTTATGTATCCCATTTCATAAGCTATCTCTTCAATACAGGCTACTTTTAAACCTTGTCTTTTTTCAATGGTACGTATGAAATTTGATGCATCAAGCAAACTGTCATGGGTTCCCGTATCTAGCCAGGCATAGCCTCTTCCCATGAGTTCTACTTTGAGATTTTTCTCTTTAAGGTAGTGTTGGTTCACTGTTGTAATCTCCAGTTCTCCTCTGGCAGAGGGTTCAACATTTTTTGCAATATCAACCACGGAATTCGGGTAAAAATATAAGCCAACCACTGCATAGTTGCTTGCTGGGTGTTCGGGCTTCTCTTCTATGGATGTGACATTACCCTCTGTATCAAAAGCTGCAACACCATAGCGTTCAGGGTCGGTAACATAGTAGCCAAAAACAGTTGCTTTTTTATCTACTTCAGCATTTTTTACCGATGATGCAAGAATCTCAGTCATCCCATGACCATAGAAAACATTGTCTCCAAGTACCAAACATACATCATCATCTCCGATAAATTCGTCACCAAGGATAAATGCCTGCGCCAGTCCATCTGGAGAAGGTTGTATTTTGTAGCTAAACTCCATACCTAAATCATGTCCATTTCCCAGTAACTCTTCATAGCGTGGCAAATCTGTAGGTGTAGAGATAATAAGTATTTCTTTAATCCCTGCCAACATCAGTACCGATAATGGATAATATATCATAGGCTTGTCATAAATGGGACTAAGTTGTTTACTGATTCCTTTGGTGATAGGGTATAGTCTTGTCCCTGACCCTCCAGCTAAAATAATACCTTTCATTTATCTCTCCTTTATGTGTTTTAATTTATTTTTTAAAATGATTTTCCCTTTTTCAACACCAGGTTGATCGTAGGCATTAATGTAAAGCAGTTTAGCGCAGATAGAGGTAAGCAGTTCATATTCATACATAAGTTTGGCTATGCTCTCTTCGCATATTGTTTTTATATAGATAATGTCACAAGGGATTCTTTTCATATCTGCAAGTGCCTCGATGGTTGCATCTGCCTGCAAGTTAATGAGTTCTGAAAATCGAATATTATTTAAATAGTCCAACTCCTCTAGCCCTTCGAGTGTAACATCGGGAATAGATAAACTACTCTGAAAATCATCTACTTTAATGAAAGTAATGGTTTTGTCTTTTCTTCCCTCTATAATGAGCTGAAGAAAAGAGTGTTGATCCACCGGTCCCGTGAGTGCCAAAGGTGTCAAGCCTTGCTCCACATTGTCTATATCTCTTTTACCGAGAGATTCTCCCCAAAGTTGAATATACCATTTGTTAAACCCTTCCAGCATAGAAGAATAGGAAAAAATGATATTGATATTAAATTGGTATTTGTATTGTATTAAAAATCGAGCTTTGTTTAAAAGTCGGTTGTAATATGTTTCTTGATTAAAAAAAGAATCATGTATATTTTTTGCACCATGTAACAATGTGTCTATATCTATCCCAACAATAGCTAAAGGTACTAACCCTACAGAAGAAAATACAGAAAAACGGCCACCTACATTTTTAGGTATCTCAAATGTCTGTATATCATGTTTTTTTGCATATGTATTGAGTTTAGAGTCATGTTCTGTGATAATCAAACAATTGTTTTTGTCTATAGCTGTAAGAGTATGTAGGTATTTGAAGATAGAAATCGTTTCTACAGTAGTTCCCGATTTTGAAATAACAATAAAGAGGGTGTCTTCCAAATTGAGAGAGTTAAGTTTCGCATTTACATCCAAAGGATCGGTAGTTTCGAGAAAGATAAGTTGTTTAGATAATTTTTTTGAATGTTTTAAAAAATCGTAAATTGCAGAAGTACCTAAAGTACTACCTCCGATACCAATGATTACAATATTGGACTGCTTAACAGTCTCTGCATATGCTTTGAATTTAGATGTATCCTGATGAATGAGATTATAATACCCAATCGAATCTCTTTCTTTTAACAGTGCCTCAAAAAGTTCATGGTCTTTTATTATGCTGTGAAAGTTGTCTTCATATTTCATTGTCTGTCTCTGTCCTTCTTTTTTATGCAAATGATTTATTTTACAATAAACCATGGATTGAGTAAATTTTCTTTATTATAGCGCATTGGTTCTTTTGTTTCATGCCGATAGGTCATTTTACCACTCTCTCTGACTATGGCATCTGCTGCAGCAGTGTCCCACTCCATAGTGGGTGCAAGTCTAGGGTAAATGTCTGCTACCCCCTCTGCAACCATACAAAGTTTGAGCGAACTGCCTTTTGAAACCTGTTCTATATGTTCCGTATCTAAAGCATCTATAAATGCCTGTGTCTCTTCGGAAAGGTGTGATTTTGAAGCGACTACACGTAAGGTTTTTTCTGGTGCAGTGTTTACAGACAAAGGAAGTTTATCTCCATTTTTGAATGCGCCTTCTCCTTGTTTCGCACTATACATATCGTTGAGTGCAGGTGCATAGACAACACCCAGTACAGGAGCATTTTTGTGAATTAAGGCAATATTGACAGTAAACTCACCATTTTTTTTAATAAACTCTTTGGTCCCATCTATAGGGTCAATGCACCAGTAGTATTCCCAGTTTTTACGTGTATCATACGGGATAGATTTCCCCTCTTCAGACATAATGGGAATATTGTAATGTTCCAATGCCTCGACAATCAACGCATTCGATGCCAAATCTGCTTCTGTGAGAGGAGAACTGTCTTCTTTGTATTCGATAGCAAAATCTTTTTGATAGATATCCATGATTGTATCACCTGCTGCTTTGGCAATCGTTATAATATCTGCTATTTCTATAGTGTTTAACATGTAAAATATCCTTTGTGTTTTAAATAGTCTATAATCTGTTCTACAGATTCTTCTATGCTTTGAGTTTCTGTTTTTATGTGTATTTCAGGATTGACTGGGGCTTCGTAAAGAGAGGAAATACCTGTGAAATCAGCTATTTCTCCCTTACGCGCTTTTACATAAAGTCCCTTAGGATCACGTGTTTCACATACGCTCAGAGGTGTATCGATATAGATTTCAATAAACGCATTTTCTTGTACCAGAGACCTTACACTGTCTCTCTCTTTTTGAAAAGGAGATATAAAGGCAGTGAGTACAAGTGTTCCTGCATCAACAAAGAGTTTGGCTACCTCGCCAATACGTCTAATGTTCTCGATTCTGTCTAGCTCTGAAAAACCCAAGCCTTTGTTCAGCCCCATGCGAATATTATCTCCATCTAAAAGGTAGGTATGTTTTCCTATAGATAGAAGTTTGCTCTCTACCGCATTGGCAATGGTAGATTTACCTGAGCCACTAAGACCGGTAAACCATAAGATAGCAGGTTTTTGGTTTTTCAGTTTACTACGTTCATTTTGACTGACTTGATGGTCATGCCATACAATATTTTCATTACTCATAGTTTTATAAAATGCTTTCTAATGTATTTGACGATGACGTCACTTGACTCTTCAGCGCTCATGGTGTTCGTGTCTATCACAATCTCTGCATGTTGAGGCTCTTCATAGACATCATTAATGCCAGAAAAATTTTGCAGTTCACCGTTGAGTGCTTTGGCATAGACACCTTTGTAGTCACGTGCTTGACATGTTTCAATGTCTGCTTTTACATAGACTACAACATTATGCTTTACCATACTTCTAATGGCTTTGCGCGATTCTTTATAAGGAGAGACAAAAGAAGCGACTGTAGAGATAGAGTTTTTTTGTAAGGTACGAATAAGGTTACCAATACGGTGCATATGTCTATTACGTTCTTCTCTGCTGTAGCCAATATCGGGAATCAGCTCTCTAATATCTTTTGAATCAATTCTTTCTAAGGGAATGTGAAAATTTTCAAGTTTTTCATAGACAAGATCTGCGATGGTTGTCTTGCCAGAAAGCGGTAGCCCTGTAAACCAAAGGTTAAAAGGCTCTATCTTTTTTTTACCCCAAAGTATGCGTTGCCATATCTTTTCATGACCCCAGTAGAGTCCTACCTTCAGGACCGTCTCTATCATCCCTGCAGCGATAGCCAAGTCTAAACGATCAAAGAAAAAATAGACAATAGCTATGGTAGTAGTCGTCGCTACCACACGCCAGCTAATACCTTTAACTATCGAACGCTTATTGGTTTCTCTATACACGGTTACATTGCCATTCTGGAAAGTTTTCTCTGATATAGAGGTTTAGGGCTATTTCTGCTTCTGTGTATTCCCTATGCTCTGTGGATGCTTTGTCACTTTCTCTTTTTGCTACATCTACAATCATTCCTGCACCTACAGTTTTGTTCGTGATTCTGTCTACGACTATAAAACTGCCTGTTTGCTTGTTCTCTTTGTAACTATCTGCAGCGATAGGTCTGGTGAGTAGCATTTTACATGATGCAATATCATTGAGTTCAAGTTGCTCTACCTGGGTTCTTTCATAGGTGTTGACATCTATTTTATAATTGATGTGTTCAAAACTTCCAGACACAACAGAGGTGGCTCTTTTTATATCGTAGGTT
>Ga0256840_1004155_pt1 | contig 11077 bp, 6 predicted proteins | sample 355202metaG_FD_185969 | JGI IMG/M metagenome (GOLD analysis project Ga0256840, IMG submission 185969) | Hydrothermal vent microbial communities from Mid Atlantic Ridge, Atlantic Ocean - 355-202 | ecosystem: Environmental > Aquatic > Marine > Hydrothermal vents | place: Atlantic Ocean: Mid...
CTCTCCATTTGTCGGGATAACCCACTTTTACATTAATTGCAGCCAGTTTTTCCAAAGCTGCTTTTTTTGTGGCTTCGCTCATCCATTGTAAATTATTAATTCTTATCACCAAAGCCTTTTTTAAATTGGCTACTAAATCTTTAATTTTTTGTTTTGCTTCGGGTGGGAAGTATTTTTCTACATATACTTGCCCTATTGCTTCACCTAAAGCGCTGCTTACTGTTCTTTGTACTCGTTTCCAACGTGGAGTGATTTGTTTTTGCCCGAGCAGGCTTTTTGAATAAAAGTTAAAGTTTTCTTTAACAAAATCATCGCTCAAATAGGGTGCCGATTGATTAATTACTTTCCAGTTTAAGAAATCTTTCCAATCTTCAAGAGGTGTATCGGCAAATAATTTCCCTAGTCCTTTGGCAAATTTTACTTGGGCAATATTGATGCTGTCAATTCCTGAATGTCCCAAAGAATTAATAAATAGTTTCCAATCAAAACCGGCGACTTCTTTTTGTAAATCATCAACAGACATTTTATTGTAGGTAGCTTGCGGATCGCGATTTTCCAAATTAGTGAATGAAACTTCTGCTAATTTAGTTTCCATATTCATAATTTTACCAGCCAGCAGCTTGGCTTCTTCTTCGCTTTTTCCCAGCAATTTATAAATGTTTTGTATGTGTTGATGGTATTCTTTACGGATATTTTCCGAACGTTCATCTTTGTTTACATAATAGTCTCTGTTTGGAAGTCCCAGTCCGGCTTGCCACATATTGGCAATTACCATGGCGCTGTTTTTTTCATCAGGCGAAGCATAAATATGAAAAAACGGGGTAATACCAACTGTTTGTAGCTTGGCAGCTGTTTTAATCAGCTCGGTTTTGTTTGATATTTTTGAAATTTCATCAAAATATGTTTGCAATTCTTTTGTTCCTTCCTCATTACGTTTAACAGAGTCCATACCGGACGAATAAAAATCACCTATTTTCTTTTTGTTGCTTCCTTCGGGTGCATTTTTATCGTTCATGGCATCCAAAATTAGACTTTTTAGTTTTTCTCTGTTTTTTTCAATCAGCTCATCAAATGCACCGTAGCGTGTTTTGTCATCGGGTATAGGGTTTGCTGCCATCCAACCGCCGTTGACATACTCAAAAAAGTCGTTGCCCGGATTTACGGTAGTATCCATATAGGCAATGTTTATTGCGGGTTCTTGTTCTTCTTTGCTCTGTTTGTTGCTGTTTGTGTTACAAGCAAAGGCAAAAGGGAGTAAAACAAGTAAAACTTTCCCCCAAATAAAAATTTCCTTTTTCATTTTTGATTAATTTTAGTGAATATTGAACTGCAAATTTAGAAAAAAAGGGGATATCTATTCCTTATTATTTGCAAAACTTAAATACATAATTAAAGTCGTGGTTATCTGCCGCTTAGCTGTAAATCTGCAAATTTTAGACCTAGTTTAAAGTTAAGTAGGCGCAATTGTTTGCTTTTCTCCGATTTTTTCATAAATTAGCGGAACAAGTATTTCTAACAAAATATATACAATTTGTCTATATTCCCTTAGTTCGGGCAATACAGACGAAAAAACAGTTGTCGCTTTAAGACGTATTGCGACAATTGTCGAAAAGGGGAGGAAAAGGATAATGGATATATACAGACGTTATGCAGCATATGAACACAGAACGAAAATAAATTTACAAATAAAAGAAAAAGGGCTATTTTTGTAATATGACAGAAAAAAAGAATAAATTAAAAGCAATAGATTTCTTCTGTTCCGGAGGTGGGATGACTTACGGAATGCGTAAGGCTGGAATTGATGTTATAGCAGGAATAGACAATGACCCTGATGTTAAAGACACCTATGAAAAAAATAATCCGGGAACCAATTTTATACAAGCAGATGTATTTGAATTAAAAGAAATTGATTTATCAAAATATACTGGGATAAATAAAAATGACGACAATCTTATTCTTATTGGTTGTAGCCCTTGTCAATATTGGTCAATAATTCAAACGGACAAAAAAAAATCACAAAAATCAAAAGATTTACTAAAAGAATTTCATCGATTTGTAAAATTTTATAATCCGGGTTTTGTAGTAGTTGAGAATGTACCGGGACTTGAAAGAAAAGCAGAAGAAAGCGGATTGAAAGACTTTATTGATAATTTGGAAAAACGTGGATATAAAGTTTATTGGGATGTTCATAAATTAAATGAATACGGAGTTCCGCAAACAAGAAAAAGATTTTCGCTTATAGCTTCTCGTATAACCGAAAATAAAATTATTCCGGAAAAATCAACACACAACCTGATTGTAAAAGATTTCATAGGAGAACATAACGGCTTTCCAAAAGTTCAAGCTGGCTTTAAAGATAATTCTAAATTTCAGCATTCCGTTGCGGGTTTGAGCGAAGAAAATCTTGAAATTTTAAGCAAAACACCTAAAAACGGAGGTAATACTGTAAAACAAAGAAAATATTTCAAAGGTAAAGGTTTTAGGGACAGTTACAGTCGTATGAGTTGGGATAAGCCCGCACCAACAATCACAACCAAATTTTTCAGTATTTCAAACGGTAGATTTGCACATCCGGAAGAAAACCGTGCAATCTCATTACGAGAAGGAGCAACACTACAAACATTTCCAAAAGATTATGTTTTTTACGCAAAAAGTATGCAAGCCAATGCACGAATGATAGGAAATGCCGTTCCGCCTGAATTTGCAAGAAGAATTGGGGAAGCGATAATTAAAGAGGTGAAAAATGGAAAGTGAAAGAAATATACTTGTTTCAGACATTAAAAAAATGTTTGAACAAGATTTAAAAAGAAATATATTCAAAAAATTTATTGAATATATACGTTTTCCTTTTTTTAAGAATTTTGAAAAAGATACGAAAGTAAAATTTGACTTTCCAATTACATTTATTGTCGGACAAAACGGTTCTGGTAAAAGTTCATTATTGCACGCTTTATATGGAGCACCAGAAGGAAAAAGTGTAGAAGATTTTTGGTATACAACAGACCTTGACCCGATAGAAGATTTAAAAAACAACCGTCATTGCTTTATATACTCATATAAAACGGAATTTACTAAAACCGATGTTGAAATTCTTAAAACAAGAATAAAAAACAGGGATAAGTCTGGAAAAATAAATCCTGATTATTGGGAACCGTCAAGACCTGTAAGAAAATACTGGATGATAACCATTCCAAAAAATGTCGATGAAAGAGAAGCTTCAAAAACAAGATGGAATGTTTTAAAAAAAGAAGTATATCATTTGGATTTTAGATATTCGCTTAGTGCATATGATAAATATTTCTATTTCGGTTCAAAACCCAATAGCAAAACATTAAAAACTAAACAAGATTTAATTCGAAAATTTGCACCTAAATTGAGAAAAGCTTTTGAAAAGGAAAACTCTGTTACATATTATTCAAGAAAGGTTTTTGAAATTAATAACTTAAACGATGATGAAATTAGAAAAGTTGAGAAAATTTTGGGTAAGAAATATAATGAAACGAAATTTTTAATACATAATTTTTACGATAGAAATAAAGGCTTTGCAATCCGTTATAAAACAAATACCGTTACCTATTCGGAAGCCTATGCTGGTAGCGGAGAAATTGCAGTAGTTAAATTAGTTCGTGATTTATTAAATGCACAGGATTACAGTTTAATTTTGCTTGACGAGCCTGAAACATCCCTTCACCCACTCGCTCAAAAAAGATTGATAAATTTTATACTTGAACAAGTAAAAAAGAAGAAACTTCAAGTTATTATATCAACTCATTCACCGGATATAATAGAAGGGATGCCTTTTGAATCCATAAAAATATTATATGAGAATCAAAATACAGGAAAAATTAATATTATTGAAAATGTATATCCTGAAAACGCATTTGTTCATATAGGTAGAACCATTTCCGATAAAAAAAGTATGTTAGTTGAAGATAAATTGGCAAAAATGATTATTGAAGCCGTTTTGAAGGAAACCAGAGATACGGAACTTTTTGAAGTCACATATCATCCGGGAGGTGAAAGTCAAATAAAGCAAAACGAAATGGTTGTTTATTCAAAAGAGGATAATAGTAAGCATTTTATTGTTTTTGACGGAGATCAAAAAAAAGAAAAAATAGACATATCAACTCTTTCCGATAACGAAAAAGAACCTAATAATCTTGAAAATATAATTAAAGAATTAGTTGGACAAAAAGTGAAATTCGCTTTTAATAGTAATGCCACTAATGAACAAAAAACAGAGTTAATGTTGAAGTATATTAAATATCATTATGATAATGTTTTCTTTCTTCCAAAGGATATTCCAGAAGAAATAATCTGGGATAATTCGGTTTTGGAAAAGTCTGATTTTTCAAATGACAAAAAAGATGAAATAAAAAAAGAAACGGATTTCAAAAAGAAATTTACACTATATGCATCGGAAGAATATGGCTCCGATAAATCGGAAGATATTGAGCAAGTTCATAAAAAATTTATTAAAAGGTGGATAAATGATCAAAATACAGATTTCAATGCTATAAAAGATATAATTGAAAAAATTAAAGAGCATTAAGATGAATGAACAAAATAAAGAATTGGTAATGAGTTTTGACCCCAAAACTATTGAGCATTTGGGAATAAAAATGTATTCACAACTTCCCAATGCAATAGCGGAATTAATTGCTAATGGATATGATGCTTGTGCCGGTGAAGTGTTTATTCATCTTTTGGACAACGAAAATGAAAAGAAAATCATTGTTTCCGACAATGGAGACGGAATGACTTTTGAAGAGGTAAACGATAAATTTCTTGTTATAGGTCGTAACAGAAGAGAAGAAGGAAATGATGCATCTTCCTGCGGAAGAGTTGTAACAGGAAAAAAAGGTTTAGGAAAACTTGCCTTTTTCGGCATTGGTGAAAAGATAACAATTGAAACTTGTAAAGAAGGACAAAAAACTATTTTTGTTTTGGATTGGAATGAATTAATTCATACTTCCGGTAAACCTTATAAACCACAATACACTATTAAAAATTGTAGAAAAGACGAAAAAGGGACAACTATTATTCTTTCAAAACTTAAAAGAAAATCTGGATTTGACATTTATTCATTATCAAAGAGCCTTGCTAAACTTTTTAATTTTCCAGACGACTTTATTGTTTTTCTGCAATTAAATGACAGTGAAATAATAGAAATTACCAATAAGCTTAAATATGAAGGGATTAAAGAAGAGTTTGAATGGAAGTTACCTGATTGCTTAAAAGAAAAAGAAATTTCAGATTATGAAAATTATGAAAATATAGAAGGTAAAATAATTACTACTGAAAAACCGTTAAAACCCGGTTTGCGTGGAATAACTCTATTTGCCAATGGTCGAATGGTAAATAAAGCAGAATTTTTTGGAAGTTCCGAATCAAGTCATTTTTTCTCTTATACGACTGGCTGGCTAGATATTGATTTTGTTGATAATTGGGAACAAGATGTTATTTCTACAAATCGTCAATCTCTGGATTGGGAAAACCCTAAAACTAATGAATTACGAATTTTTCTCACAAAGGTATTAGGTGAAATTCATAAAGGTTGGAGGGAAAGAAGAAAAGAGAAAAGACGCGAAAAAGTAATGGAAACTACCAACATAAATGTACCCGATTGGTTAAATAAAGTTCCTGAAAATATTCGTAACAGATTAGATTCATTGTTGAAATCAATTGATGATTCCGAATTAAGTAGTTCTGAACAAAGTAATGTCGTAAATAACTTACACACAATTGTTCCGGATTATCCATATTTTCATTGGCGCCAATTACATCCAATCATTCAAGATGCAGCAGAAAGAGACTATCAAAACAAAGATTATTATCGGGCTTTTATTGAATCAGCAAAAAGATTTATTACAGAGACAAGAAAAAAATCAGAATCTGTTAATCAAAGCGACCAATCAATGATGGGAGAAGTGTATGGACATCGGAAAACTTTATCTGTAACTAAAAAATATAAAAAACCAGATGGTTCGAACTTTCCTCTTGATACTTTAAGAAGCATTGAAGACGGACAAAAGTATTTGTCTATGGGTATTGTTGCAGGAGGAAGGAATCCAATATCACACGAAGAAATTAGAGATTTAAGAGATTCCGGCTTATTTAGTGAAAAAGATTGTTTAGATGGTTTAAGTTTATTATCACATTTAATGAAAAGACTAGAAAATTCAGAAAAAATTCAAAATGGCTGATATTTTCTCAAAACAAAAGCGTTCCGAAGTAATGTCAAAAATTTCAGGCAAAGAAACTAAGCCCGAGATTTTGGTAAGAAAATTTTTATTTGCGAAAGGTTTCAGATATCGAAAAAATGTTAAAAATTTACCTGGCAAACCAGACATTGTTTTGCAAAAATACAAAACTGCAATTTTTGTTCACGGCTGTTTTTGGCACGGTCATAATTGTAAAGCAGGGAAATTACCAGAAACAAGGAAAGAGTTTTGGGAAGAAAAAATAAAGGGAAATGTAGAAAGAGACAAAAGGAATAAATCAGAATTGGAAAAATTGGGATGGGATATAATAACCATCTGGCAATGTGAGTTAAAAAACAATGAAATTAGAGCTAAAACATTAGAGAAATTAATAAATACGCTGCATAACAAAAAATATTGTGCATTTGGTAGATAGTGCTAAAAATGAAGATGATAGCAATTAAGAAACATAGTGCAAAACTAAAAATTCAGTACTTTAAAATGCCTAGCGCCTCATATGCCAACCGTTAGTATTTGTTTGGAGAAACGCTATTTCAGTTCTATCACAGTTGTGAGAGAATTAAATAATTTTGAATATGAATAAAGTAGCAGCATATAATAACTTCTTCAAAGAAATAATTGATACATATAAATCTTTTTAACTCAATAGATAGATGCTTGTTGAAGTAGAGCATCGCTCAATTTAGATTTTAATCAAGTTCTTTGGGTATAGAACCATAAAATCTTGACATAATTGCTTTTGCCGGATTTTCTTTTAGATAATAATAATTCCGTGCATAATGTGGGATATAAAACTGACTTGGATTAATTGTCCCTATAAATGGCTTTGAAACATATATATTGGTCCCATTTTTTAACCTTACTCTTAACCAAGTTTTAAAATTACCTGTATATTTTTGCAAAATAAAAAGGGCAAACTCACCGGGGTGTATTCTAAGTCCCCAGTATCCATGTCCACACATCTCTATAGGCCTTCTTTCTATCGGATACCAACGGTAATTTGAGTCACGCGCTTCTTGCAATGAAAATAGATGGCTGTCTTTACCTGTAAATATTTTTGTTGATTGGGTTTCATTAACTACATAAACAGGGTAGAATGTATTACCCCATAATGTTCTTGGAAAGCTAAGTACGATGTTCGTTTCATAGTCCACTATAAGTTGAAACCCGTCCATTGACAAACTGTCGTTATGAATATCAACATAGCGATCCCCTCTAAATTCATAAATAAAATCATGTTTATAACTTGTGTCTTTTTTATTTATGTCAATTTCCTTTGAAAATGGATATTTGCCGACAAAAATTGGACCTGGTAAATTATTTAAGGAATCAGTCTTAAAATATACTGCAACATCAGTAGGAAAATTCTTTAATTTTGTGAATATGGTATCGAATTTTGAATATTTCACTAAACCGTTTTTGTTGATTCCTTTAAATTTGGGTATTTCAAACTTACGAACAATAGTATCTTTTTTAGATGTTTCAGTCTGCTTTTCTATATTAATTCTTTCATTTAATTCATTTTTTTGAGAGCAACTTATTAAGAATACAAAAGTTAATACGGCAATATACAATTTAGCTAAGGATACTTTCATAATATTGCGAAATTAGGCTTATAATTTAACGATATCAATCATAATAACGAGCAATATAGATGAAAATTGTAGATTAATGCTTTTATTGAACTCTCTATCGGTAAGTTTATAAATACCGGATTTAGGTTTAATTGTTTAATAGATGAATCCAAAAAGCCAAATCGGAATTTTATTTTGATATGCATATTCAATATTATCAGCGGCAATAAAAGCATTTTTTATATTTATTATTTGCTTTTTTGTTTTGTTTTTTCCACCAATTTCAAAAGTATATCTATTATCAATATTAAAATCGCCGACTTTGGAATAGAATAATTTGTGTTTGACTTTTACTTGATTATAAAAGAAGGTTTCACGTACAGTTCCTGTGTTTACGATGTTTTCATTAAGTGTATATATTAAGTTCGGGTTATTTAAATAAATTTTTTCCGGTTTTGTTAGTTTGCTTATTCCGTACGTATCGGTAGAAAGTAATAATAACAAATCGGCACGATGCAACCAGTATAAATATTTTAAAAAAGTATCTCGGTTAATACCAATTTGTTCACTAAGTTTAGATACATTTGGTTTGAAAGGTACAATTTCTGATATGATTGATAAAAGTTTTTTGATATTATAAACGGCTCTATAATCAATTTTTTCAATATTAGGTAAATCAATATCAATAACTTGATTAGTAACTTGTTCAATTCTTTCGTAGTAGTTTAAAGTGTCTTCAATAAAAAAAGGGTAATAGCCTATTTTCAGATACTCGTTAAAAAACTTCAATGGTTTTATTAATTTATTGATGCTTTGAGTTATTTCAATCGAATGTTCAACAATTTCGTCTAACTCATATCTTTGTATATCTATATCGTATTTGAATTTTATAAATTCCCTAAACGAAAGACCGTTCATTTTATATACAATGATGCGTCGGCTTAAATCTGCTTTCCCTTTGTGAATGTCTAATGCAGAAGAGCCGGTAATGATAATTTTAAGTTCTGGATATATGTCGTAAATATTTTTAATTTCTACCGACCAATTTGGATATTTATGTATTTCATCAAGATATAAATATTTACCTCCATATTTTACAAATTCATCAGCAAAATCTAATAGGGCTGTTTTTCCAAAATAGAAACTATCTAAGCTGACATACAGAACTTCATTAATATTTTTATGTGTTTCTTTAATATGTTGCAGTATCATTGTTGTTTTACCAACACCTCTTGCCCCAATAATTGCTATAAGTCGGTTATTCCAGTTTATTTGCTCTAATAAATACCTTTTGAATTTTAAATCAACTGATTTTAGTCTTGCTTGAAACTGTTGAATAAGTTTTTCCATAATAATTTAGATTACAATGGACAAAAATAGTAAAAAATATCGATTGTAATAGGCAGAAATAATAAAAAATGCCGATTGTAATGGGCAAAAATTCTAAAAAATGCCGATTGTAATCAAAAAAAGCCTGTATGTATGCTTATTTAGCTAATAACTCCTCTTTTAAAAACTGTGCGGTAAATCCTTTATTTTTTTTGATAATTTCTTCGGGTGTGCCTTCGGCGATAATAGTTCCTCCGCCTTTTCCACCTTCGGGACCCATATCGATAATGTAATCGGCAACTTTAATCACATCCATATTATGTTCAATGATTAAAACGGTATTTCCTTTATCTACCAAACGGTTTAGTACGCAAAGCAGTACTCTGATGTCTTCAAAATGCAAACCGGTTGTAGGCTCGTCCAAGATGTAAAGTGTTTTACCTGTATCACGTTTGGCAAGTTCGGTAGCCAGTTTTACACGTTGCGCTTCTCCACCCGATAAAGTAGTGGAAGCTTGTCCCAAAGTTATATATCCTAAACCAACATCTTGCAATGCTTTAAGTTTTTGAACAATTTTCGGGATGTTTTCAAAAAAATCTACCGCTGTATTAATGGTCATATCCAAAACATCACTAATGGATTTTCCGCGATAACGAATTTCAAGAGTTTCTTGATTGTAGCGTTTCCCTTGACAATCTTCGCAATGTACATACACATCGGGCAAGAAATTCATTTCAATGGTTCGTAAACCGGCACCTTGACAGGTTTCGCAGCGTCCGCCTTTTACATTGAACGAAAAACGCCCGCTTTTATATCCGCGAATTTGTGATTCAGGCAGTTTTTCGTATAATTTTCTAATTTCATCAAACATTTTTGTATAAGTAGCCGGGTTTGAACGTGGTGTTCGTCCGATTGGCGATTGATTTACTTCAATAACTTTGTCGATGTGCTCAATGCCTGAAATGCTTTTATAAGGCAAAGGTTCTTTGTTTGAGCGGTAAAACTTTTGACTCAAAATAGGGTGTAAAGTTTCATTGATTAAACTTGATTTTCCGCTCCCCGAAACTCCGGTTACACATACCAATTTCCCAAGCGGAAGTTTTAAATCAACATTTTGCAGGTTATTCCCGTTTGCTCCTTTAAGTTCAATAAATTTTCCGTTTCCTGCACGTCTTTTTTCCGGAGTTTTAATTTCTTTTTGATGATTCAAATATTGTGTGGTCAGGGTTTTTGCCTGTAAAATATCTTTGGGACTGCCTTGGGCTACAATTTTACCGCCGTGCCTTCCGGCTTCGGGTCCCATATCAAGCACATGGTCGGCTGCTAAAATCATATCCTTATCGTGCTCTACAACAATTACTGAATTTCCTGTATCGCGTAAACTTTTCAGCGATTTAATCAAACGCTGATTGTCGCGTTGATGTAAACCAATACTCGGTTCGTCTAAAATATACAAAACATTAACCAGTTGCGAGCCTATTTGTGTAGCAAGCCGGATACGCTGACTTTCGCCACCTGATAAGCTTCGAGAACTGCGGTTTAAGGAAAGATAATCTAAACCGACATCCATTAAAAAACCAATACGTGCTCTGATTTCTTTAAGTACTTCACCGGCTATTTTCTTTTGTTTGTCCGTTAGTTTTACTTCAATGTTTTTAAGCCACTTATTAAGTTCGGAAATATCCATTGAAGCAAGTTCATGAATATTTTTACCGGCAATTTTAAATTGTAGCGATTCTTTTTTTAAACGACTTCCCTTGCATTCAGGACAAAGCTGTAAAGAGTAAAACTTATCTGCCCATTTTTGTGCTTTTTGCGATGATGCATCGTTTTCATAACGCTCAATGTAACTAATAATTCCATCAAAACTTAAAGAGTAATTGCTTCTGCCCAAAGCTGTATTTTGCACTTGGAACTGTTCTTCGCTTCCGTTTAAGATTACATCAAGTG
>Ga0256840_1004156_pt1 | contig 11075 bp, 8 predicted proteins | sample 355202metaG_FD_185969 | JGI IMG/M metagenome (GOLD analysis project Ga0256840, IMG submission 185969) | Hydrothermal vent microbial communities from Mid Atlantic Ridge, Atlantic Ocean - 355-202 | ecosystem: Environmental > Aquatic > Marine > Hydrothermal vents | place: Atlantic Ocean: Mid...
CTACTCTTATAACTGCTGGAAAACCAGGACCTACTGCTTTTTTTATGAGTTCTGCTTTTACCTTGACTATTTGCTTTTGTTTATGCATCAAGTCAAAACTTTCTTTGTTTTGAATCTTGTAACTTTTTTTCGTTTTTTTATCTTTTATAGATAAATACGTGAAAGGTTCAGAACCTTTCACTGCTAGTTTTCCCTCGAGTTCTATGTCTGAGCTGTTCGCACATCCTAATATACTTAGCATCATCAACACTCCTACTATGCTTTTTCTTGTTTTTTTCATCTATTATTCCTTTACTTGACTATCAACGTGGCTGAAGTTGTAGCATTTAATGTTAAATCAATAGTTACTGACCCAGTAAGACCGTCACCTACTTTGTAGTAGCAGTTTCCTTGTGGGCTCACAGTACTACACTGCGTAAATGATGGTTGTGGTGCATAGTTAAAAAAGTTAATTGACCCCAATTCATACGGTTCACCATTATAAGTAGTCTCTGTAAACCCACCTGTATTATAGGTAGGTTTATCTAGTGCGAGATTGTCATTATCTGAAAGCATCACTGCGATACCCCACTCTTTTTGTAAGTCTGCAAAGGTTTTACCCTCTACTTCTTCGGCTTTGTTGACTGCATATTCTACTGCTTTTTCGTCCCAAAATGCATTGTGCATGATGTCGTGTAGTACTTGTGCTCCACCATAGTTACGTGTAAGGAAAGTACCATAGGCATTTACTTTGGAGTAATCTGCTAAAGCACCATTCCATATAGTAAGTGAGAGTGTATTGTTATCATTAAATCGTCCGTATCTGCCCTCTTCATTATTTGCTTCACCTGCAGTGCCATCTGCAGGCAGTACACCTCTTGGCCCCTTATGGTTAATCTTTGTAGCTACCATATCTTCTGTGGTCTCTGCCATCATTTCGTTCAGCCATGTATCAGTAATATCACCATCATCTGGTATGAGTATCAATGTCTTTTGGTAAAACTCTATCATATGCACAAACTCATGTGCTAAAGTAGCTACGACCTCTTTTGGCCATGCATGGTCTATGTTCCAAGTGCTTCCAGCATCACCATTTGCAAACATCACTGCATCGATGTAGAACATGACTCTTTCATTTGAACCAGTAACATCTGTATTGTTTATATTGTCTTTTGAGTAAAAGTACCCTATCGTACCACCATTTATACTGTTATCATTATCTATATCTGTAAGCAAGATGGTAATTTCATCATTTGAACCTATGAGAAAGTCATATTTGTTTTGTGCTGCAACATCCCACTCTTCACCATAAATGTGTGTCACCCAGTCGTAAATATCGTTATTGAGTCCACTCTTCAAAAAAGTCTCTGCTAAAGCATCCACCATCTCTTGTGTGACACATTTGTTTTTTTGACATCCTACACCAAAACTATCAGTGGAGACCCAGATGTTTAGTGTTTTAGTTCCAAATGCTGTATCTATATTAGAGACTATCTTTTTAGCTGTTGCTTGTGTAGACTTACTTGTATCTTGTTCTATATAAAAGGTTTGGGTATCTCCTGCTTCGTCTCTGCTAGGTTCTAGATTGCTTATCACTTTTTTAGATGCTTGTGTATATTTACTGTTTTTTGAAAGTTTTTTCACATTTTTACTAAACGCTTGTATATATGCTGGTGCATGTGTACCTCTTTTAGCATGAATACTAGGAGTGTGTAGCGGTGACTCTTTTTTACTCTTTTGTGTTTGTACTATTTTACTATGAGTCACTGAAGGATTGGAAGAAACAGTCTCACTCTCATTACTTAAAAGTACATATACGCTTTTAGGTGAAGTTCCTACATTAACAGTAGCTTCTACATTGCTAGCTTTACCTAAGTCTTCTATTTGGTTACCGTCAGTAATAGTTATGTTTTTTGTAGTATTAGAAGTTGGAGTTGGACTCGGTGTTGGGTTATTCACACTTCCCCCATCTGAAGTACTATCCCCACCTCCACACCCCATAAAAAGTAGCGACGCTGCTACTAAAGAGAGATGTTTAAAAGTATAAATCATGTGTTTTCCTTATTTTAGTAAAAAAGTATATTAGAGTTATACTCTATAATTGTGTAATAATATATTACCATATTTAATTAACCTCAGTATACAAAAAAAATGTCAAAAAATGTCAAAAAACGACTTAGTTTTGTCCACCACGCAAAACATCTAAAACATTGGTAGCATAACAGCCTTTAGGAAGCACAAAAGAAAGCTCATAATGTGCCTTCTCTTCCACGTAAGTTTTACTTAGTTCAGTCACTTGTACCCATGCATAACGTCTAGTACCATTTAAGCTCAACTCTTCTACAAAAGGTGTTTCTAGTATGCCCGCTGTAGCTAAAGAGACTTTGGCTTTTTTTCCTGCTAGTAGTCCTGCTGGGGCTATGTCTTTGTTTTCAAATCTTTTGGCTTCTTCTTCTAGGTTTTCTACGTTAAACAGTCTTCCATAAGGGTAGTGCATCATCACATCTCCCTCTACTAGTTTAAAAAAGTTTGGCTGTGCCTTTGTGCCTTTTAGCGAACATTCTGGCAGTTCCATCACCTGTTCTGTCTCACGCTCTGAAAATTTTTCAAGCAACAAGTTAAGCTCCATACGCCGTGAGAGCCACTTGTTAAAAAGGTAGGACTGGTACGACCCCATAAGAAACTCTTTTTTCTTACGGTCACGCATCTTTAACTCTCCACTTAAGAGCTTTTTGCCATCTTCCCAGTTGTTGCCATCTGTGCCGAAACGTTGGTTACCAAAGTAGTTTGGTACACCGTTTGCTTTTATCCACTTTAGTACGGAGTCTAGTTTGTCTTTTTGTACCCCTAGTACTTTTTTAAGGCGTATTTTAAAACGGTTGCCTTTTAGGTGTCCTACACGTATCTTGTTGTTGTGCCTTATAGTAGAGAGGATTTTTATCTTCTCGTGACTAAATGCTTTTAACTTCTCTTCATGTATCGCCATGATGGAGATGTACTGTATGGTCATGGCATGTTTGTCTTTTAGCCCCGCATAACCTATGTCACGTCTACGTATGCCCACATGGTTAGAGAGGACATCGAGCATCTCCCATGTGGTCATATCTTTTTTGCGTACTTGCAGTACAAGGTGTTCACCCTCTCCTGTAAATTCGTAAAGAGGTATCTCCTCTACAGTAAAGTCACGTGCTGAGGAGTTAAAGACAAATTCATTTTTAACATTTAGTGGGTAGATAGGTTTCATAGGGGTCTTTCTTGGAAAAATTATTACCGTATTTTAGCTAAAAAATGTATAATCGCAGTAATTAGTACAAGGGTATGCATTTGAAACTAGCAAACAAAAAACTTCTCATCTTTGATTTGGATGGTACACTCATCAACTCTGCACTAGACTTGGCAAAAGCTGTCAACTACATGCTTGAAGAACTTGGTCTTGAGCCATTTGAAGAAGACACCATACATGGCTGGGTAGGCAATGGTGCACCCACCTTGGTAAAACGTGCACTCTTAGGTAAACGAGAACTAGATGACTCACTAGATGATGAGACTGTCCAAAAAGCCCTCAAAATCTTTTTGGACTACTACGCGGCAAACCTTTGTACTGCTACTGTGCCTTACCCACATGTACTAGAAACACTACAACACTTAAAAGAAAAAGGTTACACTTTAGCCATAGTGACCAACAAGCCTTTTGCCTTTGTAGCTCCCATACTTGAAACTCTCAAAATGAATACACTCTTCTCACTCATACTTGGTGGAGACAGTCTTGAAGAAAAAAAACCACACCCACAACCTCTACTTCATGTCTGTGAGACCTTAAAACAAAGCATTGAAAGTGCAGTCATGATAGGTGATTCTAAAAACGATATACTCGCTGCCAATGCTTGTTCTATGGACTCTGTAGGTGTTACCTATGGCTACAATTATGGTGAAGACATCGCAGAACACACACCTATCATGGTGATAGATAATTTTTCAGAATTAAATAATCTTCTTTAGGTTTATAAATGATTACTAAGCATACTAAAGCATCTAAAAATAAAGTCGCCATTATAGGGGGAGGCGTAGCAGGTACAACGGCGGCACTTTATTTTGGGAACATGGGCTTAGATGTAACGCTTTTTGAAAAAGAGTCTTCTCTAGTAACAGGCCCTCCTTTTTGCCACCTTCACGCTGGAGGAAACCTCTACCGTGAGATAAACGATGCACAGTGTGTGACCCTACTTAGGCAGTCCATAGACTTTTTACGTTTTTACCCTTACATCGTAGACTACCGCCCTACTGTCATTGCCCTGCCTATTGCAGATGAGAGCACCCCACAAGCCTTGCTTCCTAGACTGGAACTGCTTACAAAGGAGTACAAAAAGCTCATCCAAAAAGACCCGAACAATGAAGTATTGGGGAAAAGTGAAAATTACTACAAAGTATTTGAAAAAGAAGAAATAGCATCTCTAAAAGAAAAGCAAATTGTACAAAACCCTAGCTCCCCCCAAGAGTGGATGATACCCGTAGCACAGAACATAGACCTAAACAAAGTACAGTTTCCTCTCATCATGGTACAAGAGTATGGACTAAACCTCTTTAGGCTTGCAGCTGGCACAGCTCTTAGTCTTGAAAGTATGGACAATGTTCAAGTACGTACGCAAAGCATCGTCCATAATGTCCAACAAACACATGACATTCATCATAAGCATGAACATCTAGGCTGGATGCTCTCAACCATCCAAAAAGACAAAAGCCATACAAAGCGCTTTGACTACCTCATAAATGCTGCGGGTTTTCGTACAGGTAAGATAGACGACTTCATAGGTGCACCGTGTGAAGCCATGGTTGAGTTTAAAGCTGCGTATGTAAGCCAGTGGGATGACCATAATGACATCAAGTTCCCAGAAATCATCTTTCATGGTAAGCGTGGTACACCAGAAGGCATGGGGCAGTTCACTCCCTACCCTAACGGCTACTTTCAACTGCATGGTATGACCCATGACATCACGCTTTATGAAGATGGATTAGTCGCTAACAGCACTGTAAGTTGTCAACCCAAACTAGGACAAGACTTCATAGACAAGATAGAAAAAGAGTGGAAAGAAGAAGAGACCTTCACACGCACCAACGCTGCCATACAACACCTCTCACAGTACATACCCTCTTTTTCTACTGCAAAAGTAGGAAGCAAACCGCTCTTTGGTGCACAACAAATCCCTGGAGATGACCCTACCTTGCGTGTGGCAGAAGTCTCCTTCCCTCGTGCACATTATGCACGTTGTGAAGTAGTCAAGGTTTCTTCGGTATTAGATATGTGTGAAGCCATAGCGAATGATATGCTAGAGTGTGGGGTCTTAGAGAAAGTATGTAAAAAAGAAGATTTTATATTTAAAAATATACAAGAGTCAGAACTCCATGCCTTAGCACAAGAGATAGCCCTCTCGAGGGACTACCCTCGTGCTTTAGCAGAGAGGACTACGTCAAAGAAGAACTAAGATATTCTTAGTTCTTCTTTGTCATTTTGAATGAGTACTTGGCTATTTTAGTTTTTCTATATATCTGTAAATTATATGAACCAGCTTCCAAAGTTACATCTTGAGTTATTGCATCTATAGTATATAATCTATTAGACAGAGAAGTAATAGGTATCTCTGCACCATCATCACTTATGAATCTTGCATCTAAATCATTGTAATATTCTTCTGTTCCCGCAAGTAAACTCATATCTACAGTGTATTCCCCTGCCTCACTAATAGTTATACGATACCTATCAATATTATCTGTTCCCCTAAGTGAGTTTAAATCATCTCTAGTAAAATTAAGTGAACCAGTGATACCCGTTGTTACTTCTGCCATAGTAAGTGGAGCTGCCATACTTGGTGTGTCGTTGGGTTCTTTGTCACTGTTTTGTTTTAAACCGTTTATGATAGATGGATACAAAGAAAAAGCATATTTCATTTTATCATTTCCACTATATATCCTTATCTTGTGTTTTCCCTTAGCAAGCGTGATTTCTTTTCTAAGATTATATGCATATGTACCATAAAAAGTTAAATCCCCTGAAGTCATAGGCGTTTCTGCTTCATTTTCATCTATAAACCTTACGTCTGTTCTTACATAAGTGCTTGAGCCAGGTAATTTATTCATAAAAAAAGTATATTTCCCTGCTTTAGTAATGTCTATACTATAGTAGTCTGTGTCGTCAGAACCTCTAAGTGAGTTGTAGGCATCTCTTGTGACATGTAGTGAACCGTTGATGTCATTCATCGCTTCAGTGGGTGTGATGGGAGCAGCCATACTTGGGGTGTCGTTTATTTCTTTGTCTTTGCCTTGTACCAAACCGTTCTCTACAGAAGGGTGGAGACTAAAAGCGTATTTAGTCTTACTTGTACCTCTTTTTATTTTTATATAGTAGGTACCATCTTTTATTACAGTAAATGTATTTCTAAGATGTTTATCTGCATCATAAAGCTTATTTTTATCATTGAGAGGTGTTTCTTGGTTATTCATATCTATGAGTGTTATCTCTGAACGTGTAAAACCTTCCGTTCCAGGCAACATATTCATGAAAAAAGTATACGTTTCGCTAGCATTGTTAGATGAAAGACTTATTTTATAGCAGTCTTCAGTATTGTCCTTTTCTATGTTCAAGTCACCATTGACCTCTTTACCCAAAGCAAAAGCAGTTTGTGTACCTTGACATAAAGCAGTGTTTGTACTGGGTGCAGGTAAGTTTCCTGTTGTTGGCGTTTGTGTGTTTGGTGTATTTGTACCTGATTGTGTCGTAGTAGTAGCAGGGCTTGTTCCTCCACCTCCACCACCACATGCCAAAAGCATAAAAGCAAGTGCTGTTGAAGTAGAGTATTTTGTTAGGTTTTTTATCATTTTTTCCTCTTTCATTAAATTTTAATGAAATAAGTGTACCCCCCCCTATTTTAAAATAGGCTTAATCAACAAGCAAGTCTCTTAAAAGTGATGACTCTCACACCTAAATCTCTCATCATTCCTAGCTACTTTTGCAAACACCGTTAAAGGGGTTTGAGTCTCTTCTGCTATGGCTCTTATCTGCTTTAAGTCAACTTCTTTAAAGGAAATAAGCATTTCATACTCTTCCCCTGAAAGCCCTGTATTGTCATTGATAGTATTTAATATCTCATATCCATATTTATTAATATCTAATAATTTATTGGTATCACAAAAAAGCCCATCTGAGATGTCCATACCTGAAGTTAAAAAGGCTCTTGCTTTGGCTACAAAAGATGCTCTTAATGTAGGTGCATAAAAGCGAGAATCTGGGGCTATTTTTTCTCCACGAAAAAGTGCATCAAGGTCTTTTTTACTCTCACCTAACACACCAGTATATGCCAACAAATCACCCTCGTTTAAAGTCGCACGCAAAAGTGGATTATCACTCTTTGAGATGATGGTAATGCTTAAGTGAAGTTTGTCTCCGCCTATGGTGTCGCCCCCTATGATTTCACAACCATACTCTGCGGCTGTGGCTTGCATACTTTGGGTAAGTTCGTCTATGTCAGTATGGGTAAGTTCTGGAGGTAGTGAGACTGTCACTAAAGCATACTTGGGCTTAGCATTCATGGCTATGGCGTCAGAGATGTTAACTAGCATGGCTTTTCGCCCTATTTGAGTCATGCTCATCCATGCACGTTTAAAATGTACATCTTCAAAGAAGGCATCCATACTGTAAAGCGTGTTGCCTATAACTGCTGCGTCATCACCGATGTGTTTTGAGTTTAGGCTTTCTATGAGGTACTGTTCTTTGTCTATTTTATTCATGACAAAATTGTAACATAGTTATAAAGTCTATACGGTATACTGTCTAAAAATTTCATCACATACCTATATAAGGGCACCTCTAATAATAGGTAATACCCACAATGGGTTTTGCAAATGTAAGGTTGTGCAAAAGATTTATAAGTCCTAGCCATAGCTAAGACGCCTTAAATATTTTGTGCAAGATTGCGTTTGCAAAGCCCACCCTGTGGGCATCACTAGCTTTCGCCTATGCGTTGTTACTCTTTCTTGACTTAGCTACGGCTAGGACTTCAAAAGAGTGCCTAGCCTAGACGAAAGCTAGAGATGTTGTGAGTTTCACCTATTATTAGAGGTGCCCATAACTATCACTTTGGAGTATTCATGACCTATACACTAGAAACAAAAGCATTTTTCTTTAACGCAAAAACAGATTATCTACCTTATTATAAGCACTTTACACTCACGCTTCCTTATGATGCATCAGCAAAAGACATACTCATCGCCATCAAAGCTCAAAATGAGAACTTTACCTACCCTGAGTCAAATCTCATCTTCAAGATAAATGATCTGATGGTTGAAGGTGACACTTCTCTTAGCACTATAGTAGAAAAACTAGGCACACAACTGCACATAAACCCAGCAAACAGCTACCGCTCCAACAATGGACTCATCATCAACGATGATGACTTTATGAAAAGTTATGCCCTCTTAGCACCTTACGCTACTGAGTCTGACGAAGCATACTATAAAACACTCTATGCCCTACACTATGCATCAGAGACAGAAAAGTTTGACCATAGCTACATAGGAGATGCCATCTTAGTCTTAGCCCATAAAATGATAGACGAAGGAAGCATTCATAAAGAAGCGATACTAAAAGCCATTACCTCTAAGAGTTCTTCATTGTTAGATTGCGAATATGAAAACAATCTTTTTGATGCTCAAGACCATACAGCCTCTATCGCATCACTTAAAGAGCTGGCAAAGAACGATGATAATGATGAACATCCTTCTTTACTCGATATAATTAAAGCAAGTTTTAGCAACAAAAAAGACGAAAAAGACGAAAAAATCATTCTTGCTAAACCAAGAGTAGACGTAGAAGTAGAGGCACTAGAAGAAAAACATATCGCCTATTATGCAGGTACACATACAGGCAATGAACGAAATATTTCAAAAGCTATAAAAAGTTTAGGTACAAAAGAAATACACTTTTCACGCAAACATAAGCTCTCAGGACTTTCTATTGTCCAAGAGAATAAAAAGTTGGCACTACATAAAGCTGGAGCAACTCTACTCGATGCCTGTGATGCTGGGGCAGAAGTATTGGTCATAGAAGATGAAGAGACTTTTGATATGTTTCAACGCTATTTTTCTGACATAGAAAAAACGATAGGTAGAAAAATAAATGACTTAGAGCTTACTACGGCAAAAGGTTTTATTTTGCAATCACAAGCCATTAAACTAACGTAACACATAAGAAAAGTTCATCTAAAGCTACGCTATATTTCTCTTTATGTTAAAGTAAAAAGAGTAGAATAGGAGCAATATCTTTACTAAAAGGACATTCTTCTATGAGCAAAAACTCAAATGTTAAAATCTACGAATATGACGCTGTTATCGTTGGTTCTGGTTTGGCTGGTTTGGCTGCTGCCAAAGAGCTAACAGAAGCAGGAAAAAGAACAGCAGTTATCACAAAACTTCACCCACTACGTTCACACTCAGGTGCAGCTCAAGGGGGCATCAACGCCGCTCTTGGAGCAGAAGACTCTACTGAACTTCACGAGTTTGACACCGTTAAAGGGTCTGACTACCTAGCAGACCAAGACTGTGTAGAACTTATGTGTACCAAAGCCCCTGAGACTATCAGATGGGCGGAACGTATGGGAGCTGTGTTCTCACGTAATGAAGAAGGAAACATCGCCATAAGACCTTTTGGTGGACAGTCACAACCTCGTGCCTGTTATGCCAAAGATAGAACAGGACTTACTTTACTTCAAACCATCTATGAGCAAGCAGACCGTGCAGGTATCGAAGTGTATGATGAGTGGTATGCTTCAGATATCATCTATGATGATGGTAAAGTCTCTGGTGTGGTTGCGTTCAACATTAAAGACTCCCAAGTGGCTATCTTTAATGCTAAAGCAACGATGTTTGCTACGGGTGGAAATGGTAGGCTTTATAGGTTTAACTCAAATGCCCATGCAAACACGGGTGATGCACTTTCTATAGTTGCACGTCATGGTCTTCCTCTTGAAGACATGGAGTTTGTACAGTTCCACCCGAGTGGACTTGGTGGTTCTGGTGTACTCATCTCAGAAGCAGCACGTGGAGAAGGTGGTAGACTCTTTAACTCTGAAGGTGAACGTTTTATGGAAAAATATGCTCCTAATGCTATGGAGCTTGCGAGCCGTGATGTCGTCTCACGTGCCATTATGGAAGAAGTACGTCAAGGACGTGGTGTTGGGAAAGATGGACAGTCTGTTAACCTTGACCTTACACACCTTGACCCTGAGATTATCTTGACACGTCTTCCTGAACTTCGTGAACTAGCCATTGCCTTTCAAGGGCAAGACATGCTAAAAGAAGCCATACACATTTCTGCAACAGCTCACTACTCTATGGGTGGGATACCTACAAACATTGATTGTAATGTTCAGAAAAATGCAGAGGGTGACTTGGTAGAAGGTTTCTACGCAGCTGGTGAATGTGCTTGTGTTTCTGTGCATGGTGCCAACAGACTCGGTGCAAACTCAGTACTTGAAGCGATGCTTTTTGGTAGACACGCAGGTGAGAACATGATAAAAGCCATAGATGACGGTCTTAGCTTACGAAAAGCTACTGTGGCAGATGCTGACAGATGTATAGATGAAATGACTACCATCACTACGTCAAATGGTGATGAAACCGTACCAAATCTAAGAAACGAACTACAAATAGGTATGACTGCAAACGCAGGTGTCTTTAGAACCAAAGAGTCATTAGAAAAACAACTAGCTCTTATAGACGATATTTTAGCAAGATTTAAAAACATCCGTATAGATGACAAGTCTAAAGTTTTTAACACAGACTTACAAGAAGCCATAGAACTTGGACACATGATAGAGTCTGCGAAGATAGTGGTCGTTGGAGCATTAAACCGTGAAGAGAGTCGTGGTGGTCACTACCGTGAAGACTTTACCACAAGAGATGATGAGAAATTTATGGTACACACCTACGCTACGATGGACAAAGACTTCAACGTAGACATAGCATGGGGTAAAGTAACGCCAGGTAAATTTGAGCCAATGGAAAGAAAGTACTAGGAGAGTAAGATGAGTGAAACAAAAAAAGTAACA
>Ga0256840_1004157_pt1 | contig 11075 bp, 22 predicted proteins | sample 355202metaG_FD_185969 | JGI IMG/M metagenome (GOLD analysis project Ga0256840, IMG submission 185969) | Hydrothermal vent microbial communities from Mid Atlantic Ridge, Atlantic Ocean - 355-202 | ecosystem: Environmental > Aquatic > Marine > Hydrothermal vents | place: Atlantic Ocean: Mid...
AACTTTACTCTCATCTTGCGATGAGAACTTTACTCTCATCTTGCGATGAGAACTTTACTCTCATCTTGCGATGAGAACTTTACTCTCATCTTGCGATGAGAACTTTACTCTCATCTTGCGATGAGAAAACCGCAAATCTACCTCGCTTCACTCGCTACGATTTGCTTCAAGGTACCCGGTTCGTTATCGTGTTCGTCACTAAAATCCTTGATTTTAGGACTTACACATGATAACTCACAGTAAAACCCTAAAAACGACAAGCAGTTGTCGTTTTTTGACGGGTTTTACACCCTTCTTCTTTTTGGTGGGCGGCAGCCGTTGTGTGGGAGTGGGGTTATATCTTTGAAGAATGTTACTCTTATACCCTCGTATGCTCCAACACTTTTTACTGCTGTTTCTCTTCCACTTCCTGGTCCCTGGACTTTTATACCTACCTCTTTTATGCCATGCTCTGTAGCCTTAGCCAAAGCATCATCTACTGCTTGCTGAGCTGCATAAGGAGTTGATTTTTTACTTCCTTTGAAGCCTAAACTTCCAGCGCTGCTCCAAGCTATAACATTTCCCATCTCATCAGTTACGGTTATAACTGTGTTGTTAAATGTTGCTGATATATAAACTATACCTTTTGCTATATTTTTCTTTACTACTTTTTTTCTGCTTACTTTTCTTTTTGCCATTTTACTACCTCTTACTTAGCAGCTGAACCGACAGTCTTTTTTCTGCCTTTTCTGGTTCTTGCATTTGTTTTAGTTTTTTGACCTCTAACAGGTAAGCCTCTTCTGTGTCTTAAGCCTCTGTAGTTACCCAAGTCCATCAAAGCTTTTATATCCATTGCAACCTGTTTTCTAAGATCACCTTCAACAGTATAGTTTTTTTGGATCTCTTGTCTTATAGCAGCAGCTTCATCTTCACTTAGCTCGTTAACTCTTTTATCCGGAGATATGCCTGTAGCACTCAAGATATCTCTTGAAGTTTTAAGTCCTATACCATAGATATAAGTCAAAGCATACTCAACTCTTTTTTTCATAGGTAAATCAACACCTGCGATTCTTGCCATCTACTTATCCTTGTCTCTGTTTATGTTTAGGGTTCACGCAGATAACTCTAACTGCCCCTTTTCTTTTGATGATTTTGCATTTAGCGCACATCTTTTTAACACTAGGTCTAACCTTCACTCTCGACTCCTTAGTTTTATTCCACTTAACTTTAAATGCCTTTATTTAGGGCATTTTAACTGCTTAGGTTTATCGAAATATCATAAACCAATAACTAAAAAAAGAGTGGGACTTTTTTTAGTTACTCTTCTTACAGTTCCAAAAAGGGATGAATTATACCCTAATTTTGATAAAAAGTTACTTATACCTATAAGTTATCCTGCCTTTATCAAGACTGTAGGGAGTCAATTCAACTTTTACTTTGTCACCGGGCATTATCTTGATATAATGCATTCTCATCTTGCCGGCAATATGACAAAGCACTTGATGCCCGTTTTCAAGTTCAACTTGAAAAGTAGCATTAGGCAACGCTTCAACAACCTTGCCATCAATCTCGATCACATCATCTTTGGCCATTTATCCTCCTTTCGTAAATTTAGGATTGAGGATTGAGGATTTAGGGTTTAGGATGTATTTATTGGCTGCGCCAATAAATGATACTACAATCTGATAAAACCCGCTCACCTCATTCCTCATTCCTCATTCCTCATTCCTCAATTACTAAGTATTTCCACTCTATTATTTATTATCGCAACACAATGCTCATAGTGCGAACCCCTAAGTCCATCATCACTTACTACTGACCATTTATCCGATAAAACTTTGGCTTTACTGCTTTTTTGACAAATCATAGGCTCTAGACAAAAAACCATACCATTTTTTATCTTTGGACCTGCTTTTGGGTTGTTTCCTTCTAGGTAGTTAGGTATCTCAGGCTCTTCGTGAGGTTTTTTACCTATACCATGACCGCAAAATCCTCTCAAAGGGATATAGCCTCTACCTGTTATAAACTTTTCTATCTCGTAGCTTAACTCTTTAAATCTCATTCCGGTCTTGATAGTATCTATCGCAAACATTAATGTATCATAAGAGCAGGCTATAAGCTCCTCATCCTCTTTTGAAATATCTCCGACTCCTACAGTTATAGCAGCATCACCATAGTAACCATCCAGTTCCACTCCGATATCAAGCCCAAGTATATCTCCCTCTTGTATAACAGTGCTATCCGGGATACCATGTATGATAACTTCATTTAGTGAGGTACAAACTCCGGCAGGAAATCCATACAAACCTTTAAATGCCGGTCTTGCACCCTTTAAAGCATATATATAATCTTCACCTATTTTATTGATCTCTCTCAAGGTAAGTCCGGGTTTTATCTGCTCTTTGAGGAAGTTTAGGGTTTTGGCGACTATTTTATTAGCCGCCCTTATTTTATCTATCTCTTTTGGTTTTCTTAAAGGTATCGCCATTAAAGCCCTACTGCACTAAGTGTCTCATATTTGCTCATGTATATCTGGGCTTCAATCTTTCTCATTGTATCCAAAGCAACCTGAACAACGATCAAAACGGCTGTTCCTCCAAAGTAAAACGGAACACCCATAAACTTAACAAGCATCCAAGGCAGAGTTGAGATAAGCGCCAAGTAAATAGCACCCCAAAATGTCAATCTACTTGCAACTTCATTTAAAAACATAGCAGTTGAATTGCCGGGTCTAACTCCCGGTATAAAACCACCCTGTCTTTTTAGGTTATCAGATATATCTTTTGAATTAAAAGCTATTGAAGCATAAAAATATGCAAAAAAGATAACGAACAAAAACATCAAAATATTAAAAAAGAAGCTGTTAGGGCTTAGAAAATCTCTTACCATTACTATATATTTGTTTGTGCTTGCCTGCAATAGAGTTGATGGAAACATCAAAATAGCGCTTGCAAAAATCGGTGGTATAACACCACTTAGATTCAATTTTATAGGTATGTAGTTCATCACCCTTTTGTTTTGATTTTCCATCATTATCTTTCTTGAGTATGATACAGGTACCCTTCTCTCTCCAAGCTCTACATAGATGATAAATCCAACTGTAACTACGATGATAGCAAGTATTGCCAAAACCACTAAGAAGTTAAGCTCACCGGTATTTACAAGATTTATCGTTCCGCCTATGGCAGTTGGGATACCTGAAACAATTCCGGCAAAGATGATAAGGCTTATACCGTTTCCTACACCTCTTTGAGTTATCTGTTCACCTATCCACATAAGAAGCATTGTTCCAGTTAGCATTGAGATAGCTGCTATCGGTATAAATGTTCCCATATCTATCATGATGGCGCTCTCGCCACCTCTTCCAGTTAAGCTTTGAAGACCTATGGAAACTCCAACTGCCTGGATAAGAGTGATAGCAACTGTTGCATATCTAATGATCTGCATATACTTCTCCATTCCGTCTCTCTCTTTTTTCATCTTTCCAAGAGCCGGAAAAGTGGCGGCTAAGAGTTCAAAAATGATCGAAGCGGTAATGTATGGCATAATGCCCAATGAAATGATACTAAGTCTTTGAGCAGCTTTACCGCTGAACATATTGAACATTCCAAGAGCATTGTTACTGTTGGTATTGAAAAACTCTTTTACTATATCTATATTTACTCCGGGAACCGGAACATAAGCCAAAATTCTATAAGCAAATAAAAATCCCAGCGTTATAAGGATCTTATTTGTTAACTCTTTACTCATCGTATCTCCTTAAAATTTGGCTGCAAACTATTTACCGCTTGTAACTACACTCTCATCTTTTATCTTGGCTCTTAACTCTTTGGCTCCAACGCCTATAAGTTTTACTTTTTTTACACTATTTTGGATCTTATGTACTTTTTTGATATTTTCCAATGTTATCTCTTCAAGTTCAGCTATTTTAGTTACCTTATTGATATTGATAACATAAGGTTTTACTATCTTTGTAGTAAAGCCTACTTTTGGAAGTCTTCTTTGAAGTGGCTGTTGACCGCCCTCAAAGCCTCTTTTTTTGCTGTAACCGGTTCTACTTTTTTGACCGTTAGCACCTCTTGAAGCAGTTTTTCCCATACCGCTTCCCTGTCCTCTACCTACTCTTTTCTTTTTAAAAGTTGAATTTTCAGCTTTTTGTAAATTATGTAATGCCATAAATTTTTCCTTTTATTTTAACATACTAAGAGCTTTAAGTGTTGCTCTTACCACATTTGTAGCATTATTTGAACCAAGAGATTTTGTCAAGATATCTTTTATACCAGCTAGTTCAACAACAGGTCTTGTTGCACCACCGGCGATGATACCGGTACCTTCGCTTGCCGGCTTTAAGAGTATCCTACTTGCATTGAATTTCACCTCTATATCGTGAGATATAGTAGAACCTTTTATCTTAACCTCTATTATATTTTTAAATGCGTCATCAACAGCTTTTTTGATAGCATCAGGTACCTCTTTGGCTTTACCAAATCCATACCCTACATGACCTTTTTTATCACCTATTACAACCAAAGCAGTAAATCTAAATCTTCTACCGCCCTTTACAACCTTGGCAACTCTACCGATATTTACTATGACCTCTTCAAACTCTTCTCTATTGTATTTTTCCATTGGTTCCTCTTTGATTATAACTTAATGCCGCTGTCTCTTAGGGCATCTGCAAACGAAACAATCACTCCGTTATACTGATATCCGTTTCGATCAAATACTATAGTCTCTATGCCTTTGTCTTTTAAAGACTCGCCAAAAACTTTAGCTACCTCTTTTGCACCTTCGATATTGGCTTTTTGGTTTAGTTTTTTACCATCAACCGCACACAAAGTTACACCATTAACATCATCAATAGCTTGAGCATAAAGATATCTGTTTGATTTAAAAACAGACACTCTTGGCTTAGAAGCTGTTCCGCTGATTTTACCTCTTATTCTTCTTTTTCTTTTGATTCTCAAGGCATTTTTTTGTTTTAATAATTTCTCTCTCATTTTACTACCTTTTGCTATTTACCGGTTTTTCCGGCTTTTCTAATAATAGTCTCATCAGCATATTTTACACCTTTTCCTTTATATGGCTCAGGTGGTCTGAAACTTCTTATATCGGCTGCTACTTGACCCACTTGTTGCTTATCATCACCCTTTACGGTTATGATATTTTTCTCAACTGTTATAGTTATATCTTTTGGAATCTCATAATTGATTGGATGAGAAAAACCCAAAGCCATATCCAAAGTATTACCTTTTACACTGGCTCTGTAACCAACACCGTTGATCTCAAGTTTTTTTTCAAAACCTACTGTGATACCTGTTATGATATTGCTTGCTATAGATCTGTATGTGCCCCAAAAAGCTTTACTTTGTCTATCTTCGCCTTTTGGAGAAAATTTTATCTGATTATCTTCAACTTCTACGATAACATTATCTTTTGTGTCCAACTCTTTTTGGACATTACCTTTTTTGAAAACTATCTTACTGCCTTCGAGTTTAACTTCTACTCCCGAAGGTATATCTACAGGTAATTTACCTATTCTTGACATATCTTTCCTTTTTTTATTTGTCTACAAGCGTTATGCTTGAATGCCATAAACAAAGGTTACCAAATGCTACAAAGCACTTCGCCACCAACTCCCATTCTGTATGCATCTTCGTTACTTAGCACTCCCTTTGAAGTACTAACAACTATAACACCATATCCATTTTTAAATTTTTTGATCTCATTTGCTGGCTTATAAACTCTTCTACCCGGCTTAGAGATCTTTTTTACTTCTGTTATAACACTTTTTCCGTTTTCATCATACTTTAGTGTAACATTGATGAATTTTTTAACACCATCCTCTTTTACACTATAATCCTCAATAAAGCCTCTATCTTTAAATATTTTAAGCACGGCTTCTACCAAATTTGAGTGAAGCAGTGTTGTGTTCTCTAAGCCTCTTAAAGATGCATTTCTTACTCTGGTTAATGCGTCTGATACCATATCATTTATCATCTGTTATCCTTACCAACTAGCTTTTTTAAGTCCGGGGATTAGCCCTTCGTTAGCCATTTTTCTAAGACAAATTCTACAAATCCCAAAATCTCTATATACTGAGTGAGGTCTTCCACAGATCTGACATCTTGTATATTTTCTAACACTAAATTTTGGTTTTCTTGCAGCTTTTGCTATCATTGATTTCTTAGCCATTATTTTCTTCCTTTAGCAAATGGGATACCAACAAGTTCCAAAAGTTTAAAGGCACTTTTGTCATCAGTGGCGGTTGTTACGATAGTGATATTCATACCATGAGTTCTTAGTATAAAATCATACTCAATCTCAGGAAATATCAACTGTTCATCAAGCCCAAAGTTGTAGTTACCTCTTCCGTCAAAACCGTTAACAGGTAAGCCTCTAAAGTCTTTTACCCTAGGCAAAGCTATAGAGATAAGTTTATCTAAGAAAGTGTACATCCTATCTTTTCTGAGAGTAACTTTTACACCGACTGGATAACCTTCTCTTACTTTAAAGCCTGCTACTGACTTTTTAGCCACAGTAACAACTGCATGCTGTCCTGCTATAAGAGAGATGGTATCTTGAATATTTTGCAAAATTTTGGCATCCTTGGCAAATTCACCGGCACCGACACTTATGATAACTTTCTCGATAGCAGGAATTAGCATAGGATTTTTTATATCTAACTCTTTAACAAGAGCAGGCTTTATCTCTGAAGCATATCTTTTTTTCAATCTATCCATCTACTAATCCTCTACTTTTTGTACATTTGATATATGTATAGGTTTTTCAACGCTAACAAAACCACCGTTTTGGTTTTTCTCACTTGGTTTTACAGCCTTTTTTACAACCTTGCAACCAGCTACTATAACTTGAGCGGTTTTTGGAAGAACCTGTAAAACTTCTGCTACTTTACCCTTATCATCACCGGCGATAACTTTGACTTTATCACCCTTTTTTATCTTAAATTTAACCGCCATTACAATACCTCCGGAGCAAGTGAAACTATCTTCATAAAGTTTGCGTATCTTATCTCTCTACCGATAGGTCCAAAGATCCTTGTTCCTATAGGCTCTTTTTTTGAATCAAGTATAACGGCAGCATTCTCATCAAATCTTATAAGTGAACCATTCTCTCTTTGAACCTCTTTTTTGGTTCTGACGATTACAGCCTTTACAACTTGACCTTTTTTTACTTTACCGTTTGGGATAGCCTTTTTTACTGAAGCTACTATAACATCACCAAGTGTTGCATATCTTCTTTTACTACCTCCAAGAACTTTTATACACATTATCTCTTTTGCGCCGCTGTTGTCAGCGATCTTAAGTCTTGTAAAGCTTTGGATCATATCGTCTCTCCTGCAACTTCAGTATCTACTTTTTTGATATTCATATCAACACCCTCGATACTTTTCAATCTATAAGCTTTCTTTTTGCTTATAGGTCTGCACTCGATAGCGCTGACTATATCACCAACATTTGCCTGGTTGTTCTCGTCATGAACTAGATACTTTTTAAATCTTTTTACAAATTTTCTGTATCTTGGATGCATAACTCTTCTCTCAACCATAACAGTAGCTGTTTTATCTCCGGCCTTACTGACTACTACGCCTTGTATTACTCTTTTTAAAGAAGCCATTTTTTAAACCTTAACCATTATTTTTTTTCAAAGCGGAGATTGCAGTTTTGATTCTTGCTACATCTCTCCTTGCTTCTTTTATCTCATTTGGATTTGTTAGCTGCATTGTTTTAAGCTTAGCTCTAAGCTTAAAAATGAGCACCTTCTTCTCTTTAAGAAGCTCCTCTAACTCTTTTAAACTCTTATCTTTCAAATCAGTATATTTCATTCTCGCCATCCCTTGTTACTATTTTTGTTTTAAAAGGAAGCTTGTGCATTGCCAAAGTAAGAGCGGCTCTTGCTAACTCTTCGCTAACTCCAGCCATTTCAAATATAATTCTTCCGGGTTTTATATTCATTACCCACTGATCAACTGCACCTTTACCTTTACCCATCCTAACCTCAAGAGGTTTGCTGGTGATCGGCTTATCAGGAAAAACTCTTATCCAGCTTTTTGCCTGTCTGTTTACCTTTCTAGTCATGGCAATCCTGGCAGCCTCAATCTGTCTTGAGTTGATTCTACCTGCTTCTACTGCTTTTAGAGCTATCTCACCAAAAGCTATAGAACTGCCTCTGTATGACTTGCCTCTATTTCTTCCTTTTTGGACTTTTCTATACTTAGTTCTTTTTGGCATCAACATTGGCTTTTCCTCTTCTTCTTCTATTATCTCTTCTTGGTTTCTCTTTGGTTTCAGGAGCGATACCTTTTGTTAGTACCTCACCCTTAAATATCCAAACCTTAACACCTATGATACCGTATGTAGTTTGAGCCTCGGCAAATCCGTACTCAATCTTGGCTCTTAGAGTATGCAAAGGAACTCTTCCCTCAAGATACCACTCAGTTCTTGCCATCTCAGCTCCGCCAAGTCTTCCTGAAACCGATACCTTTATACCTTTTGCACCAGATTTTAGAGCATTTTGCATAACTTTTTTCATAGCTCTTCTAAAGGCTATCCTTCTTTCAAGTTGCATAGCTACATTTTCAGCTGCAAGTTGAGCATCGCTTCCGCTTCTTCTTACCTCTTGGATATTGACATTGATATCTTTACCTATAAGTTTTGTAAGTCTGTTTTTTAGCTTCTCTATATCAGCACCTTTTTTGCCGATGATGATACCGGGTCTTGCCGCTACAACAGTTACTCTTAACTTTTTTGCAGTTCTCTCTATGATAATCTGAGAAATTCCTGCATAGTAAAGCTCTTTTTTCAAAAATTTTCTGATCTTATAGTCTTCACCAATATTGGCTGATAAATTACTTCCGGGAAACCATCTAGAATCCCAGTTTCTGTTGATCCCTAGTCTTAGTCCGATAGGATTTACTTTTTGTCCCATACTATTTATCCTTCTTCTTATCTTTTGATACTTCTACAAAAACATGTGAAGTGGGCTTTCTAATAGGAGTAGCTCTTCCTCTTGCTCTTGGTCTAAATCTTTTTAGTACCGGGCCTCTATCTACTCTACATGAACTTATCACTACCTCTTCAGGCTCATAATCGCCATTTGCTACCGCACTTGCAATAACCTTTGATATTACTCTTGCTGCTTTATTTGGCATAAACTCCAAACTAGCCAGTGCCAACTCAGCATTCATACCCTGAACTTCTCTTGCGATAAGTCTGGCTTTTGTAGGTGAAAGTCTTATAAATTTTAGTGTTGCTTTTCCCATCATCTATCCTTACTTACCAATCTTTTTCTGAACAGAGCCTTTATGACCCTTAAATGTTCTAGTAGGAGCAAATTCACCCAGCTTATATCCTATATGATTTTCCGTAATATACACAGGAACAAAATTTCTTCCGTTGTGCACATTTATAGTAAGACCCATCATATCAGGAACTATCGTACTTCTTCTTGACCAAGTTTTTATAGGTTTATTATCTTTTGTCTCTTTTGACTTTAAAACTTTTTTCATCAAATGATCATCTACAAAAGGACCTTTTTTTAGACTTCTTGCCATCTATTTTCCTTTTCTTCTGGATATTATAAGTTTATCACTAGCTTTTTTCTTTCTAGTTTTAAACCCTTTAGTTGGTTTGCCCCAAGGAGTAACAGGGTGTCTTCCTGAGTTAGTCTTACCTTCACCACCACCGTGTGGGTGATCTATAGGGTTCATAGCACTACCTCTTGTTTGAGGTCTTATACCTCTGTGTCTGTTTCTTCCTGCTTTTCCTATAACAACATTAGCCCAATCTTCATTGCCAACAACACCGATAGTCGCCATGCACTCACCAAGTACCTGTCTCATCTCACCGCTTGGAAGCCTAAGTATGACATACTTCTCTTCTCTACCCATTAATTGAGCATATCCGCCGGCACTTCTTGCTATCTGAGCACCTTTACCTATCTTAAGCTCTATATTATGAATGATTGTACCTACAGGAATGTTTTTTAGCTTCATAGCATTACCGGGTTTGATATCCAAACCGCTCTCGGCAGCCTGAACTTCATCTCCTACTTTAAGACCTGAAGGTTGGATGATATATCTCTTATCCCCATCTTTATAGTTTATAAGCGCGATTCTGCAGTTTCTGTATGGGTCATACTCTATAGAGGCTACAACACCGGGAACTCCAAACTTTCTTCTTTTAAAGTCTATAATTCTATATAGTTTTTTAACGCCCGCCTCTTTGTGTCTTGAAGTAATTCTTCCGTTATTGTTTCTACCACTTTTTGGTTTTAATCTTTTAAGTAGTTTAGGAACACTTGGCTTTGCAGTAATATCACTACTATCAAGTGTTGTCATATACCTTCTGCTAGGAGTATATGGTTTATATGTTTTTACCGCCATCTTATACCTCCATACTCTCTATGGCAGCACCCTCAGGTAACTTAACATAGAATTTTTTATAATCGGCTCTCTTGCCCTCTCTACCTCTAAATCTCTTTACTTTACCGTTCATTCTCGTAGAATTTACTTTCAAAGGAACAAATCCGAAGTAATTTTTCAAGACCTCTTTAAGTGAGTTTTTTGTCATTTTAGGACTTGTCTGAATAACTACCACACCATCTTCTTGAAGGCCTAAACTCTTCTCGGTATAAAGTATTGCTTTTATATCAGTTATATCTGCCATCGATTAGCCCTCTTTTATCAAATTTTCTAAAACAGCTTTCTCTATCACTAAAGCGTGATATGCTGTTACAAGGTAAGCATTTAACTCATTTGGCTCAACCAAATAGCTATTGCTTATATTTCTAAACGCATAAAATGTCTTCTCATCTATCAACTCTTTTACAACAAGCGCATCTCTTACACCCAAAGTCTTAAGCATCTTTGCGGCATCTTTAGTTTTACCTGATTCAACCGCTACAGAGTCAACAATAAACAAGGCACCATTTTCGGCTTTCTCATTTAGTGCATACTCTAAAGCCAATCTTTTTTGCTTTTTGTTTACTTTTTGAAAATAGTTTCTGTTGTTTTTAGGGCCATGAGCTACTCCACCGCCTACCCATATAGGGCTTCTGTTAGAACCTGCTCTTGC
>Ga0256840_1004158_pt1 | contig 11073 bp, 7 predicted proteins | sample 355202metaG_FD_185969 | JGI IMG/M metagenome (GOLD analysis project Ga0256840, IMG submission 185969) | Hydrothermal vent microbial communities from Mid Atlantic Ridge, Atlantic Ocean - 355-202 | ecosystem: Environmental > Aquatic > Marine > Hydrothermal vents | place: Atlantic Ocean: Mid...
TCCTGAAAATTTAGCATCGTTAAAGATATTAACACCATCTGCCGCACTAGCACTTACACTTAATCCACCGATTATTAATGGCAATGTTGCCATTGAGAGTAACATTTTTTTCATTTTTTTTCCTTTGATTTCGAGATAGTCATCTCTACAAAAAGTAACGAATTAATCTTTGCAGAGATGACTATTATGTTTTAATTTGTTTTTCTTGTAAAATAGATAAAGAGACCGAGCGTAACTATAAGTATGCCAACACCACTGATAAGATAAAGTGCATACAACATCTGATGATAATCAGCTATCGCAATTTTAAATACTACCATTAAGGATTCAATAAGTAGAGCAATGATAATAGTGATAGAAAATTTCACTAAAACTTTATACTCTGTGTTGCTATTTTTTGCGTAACTTTTAAAAACAACTTCTTGTTCCATAATTGTTTTTGCTAAATCAAAGATTGCTAATCCTAGCGTTATAGCGATGACAGGTTTAAAAATGGATTCTATCGAAAGTGCTAGTTGTGTAAAAATAGAATTAAATATATCAAAGAGTGCATAACCTACTGTAAAAAGAGCAAGTATCATCAAGATACCAGCTGTTAATGTATAAAAAGACTTATTAATGAAATTAAATTGCTTTTGTATTTCAATTAATCCTAGTCTTTGTAATAGTTTTGCAAGATCAAAATCTAAAAAATATATTTTTCCGTTTTCTTTTTTTGCAACAGTAATACAGGTTACACGAGTTGCTGAACTCACATATGGTTTAGATACCGATACTTCTTTGCTACTGATATTTAATTTTGAAATTAGATACTCCCTACTCATTCCAATCTCTGTTTGTATCGCTTTATCTCTATATATATTTGAGGATGTTTGCAAATAGCTTTTTTCATCACAAACATATATTAAATCTAAAGATGGAAATACATCAAATAATTCTTCAAAAAGGTTACTCTCTTTATCACTCAAACTACCTACATTTTTAATTGTTTCATTCAGAAAATTTTCTATAACATTGGCGTTGTTGTTATAAGTATCCATAAATTCTTGCATATTTTTTCCTTGCTAACGAAGAACTATTCATCCTCTTTTGCGAATTTTTCATATAAGAAACTGAGGACTGCTTCACGGCATCGTATGTATTCAGGGTTATGTTGCAGAGCAACTCTATCTCGAGGTCTTGGAAGATTTACTTCTAAAATTTCGCCAATAGTTGCAGATGGTCCATTTGTCATCATAATAACTCTGTCACTTAGTAATACGGCTTCATCAATATCATGCGTAATGATAATTACAGTATTTTTAACTTTTTCTTGAATACGCATTAAATGCTCTTGTAAGTTGGCTCGTGTGAGACTGTCAAGTGCACCAAATGGTTCATCCATAAGCAAAATTTTTGGTTTAATCGAAAGTGCCCGGGCAATTCCGACACGCTGTTTCATTCCACCACTTATTTCATCTGGTAGTTTGTCTTTTGCCTGATCAAGGTTTACCATGGAGATAAACTTTTCAACACGTTCTCGTAGCTCTTGTGAAGAAAGTTCTGGCATAACTTTCTTTACAGCCATTTCTATATTTTGATATACACTAAGCCATGGCAATAATGAGTGGTTTTGAAAGACTACGGCTCTTTCAGGACCAGGACCTTTGACCTCTTTATCTTCTAGAAAAATATTTCCATTTGTTTGTGCATCAAGTCCGGAAATCATGTTAAGTAAAGTACTTTTTCCACACCCACTATGTCCTATAATAGATACAATTTCATTTTCTTTGATGTTAAGATTGACATCTGTAACGGCTACATAGGGATCTTTTCCAGGTATTGGGAAAACTTTTTCAATGTTTTCTAGATGTAAAAATTTATCATTCATTATGCTCTTCCTTTGTTTGTATAGTCAAAATAGTTTGAAATTTGATTCATCATCATGTCAAGAATCCATCCAACGACACCAACGATGATGATACCAATGATAATATTTGGATAATTTAAGTTGTTATACTCATCCCAAATCCAAAATCCAATACCGATACCTCCCGTTAACATCTCTGCTGCTACAATAACAATCCATGCAATACCTAAAGAGAGACGCATTCCTGTAAACATATAAGGAACTGCAACTGGCAATATGATTTTAAAAACTTGTTCCATTGGCGTAAAGCGTAACACTTTTGCCACGTTCATATAATCTTCACTAACGTTTTTAACACCTAGTGCGGTATTAATAATTATAGGCCATATCGAAGTTACAAATATAGTAGCAATAGCTGTAAAATTAATATCTTGAAATATTAATAAAAACAGAGGTAACCAAGCAAGTGGTGAGACTGGTTTTAATATTTGTATAATAGGGTCAAAAGCATATTGTGCATTTTTACTCATACCAATGAGCAAACCAAAAGGAACTCCGATTAAAATTGCTAAGGCAAAACCACCAAATACACGTTTAAGGGATTCCGCTACTTGCCAAAATAAACCTTTATCATCTTCATTATTTACGTAAAAAGGGTCTGTTAGTACACCTTCAAGTTCATCCCCATCACTGTTCACACCACCAAACGCAGCCACATACGTATCTGCAGGTGTTGGAAGATTTTCAACAATATGTGCCAAGCCGTTCCATAATTGTATAATAACGAATAATACGACTATTGGGAGCAGTAGTTTTTTTAAAATTTCACTTTTCATTCTATTCCTTTATTTATTTTTATATTTAGAAGTGCCTAGTCTTTACCTAAGGAGAATTTTAAAAAAATGATTTTTTTTACTAGACACTTCTAAATATAAGACAGATCTTTTATTATCTATCTTATATATTTTTAGATTATTTTGTAACAAATTTTGGATCAGCACAACCAGCTGGTCCATAGTTACATTCATATTCTGGTTGTACAGTTTTGAGTGTACCCTCCCATGTGTTGAGAGCTTTGAGCTCTTTTTGTGTTACTTTTGGGTGAGTCACTTTAAAATTATAAATATACTCTACTGCGTAATTAGGGTCATAGACTTTTCCATCCATAAATTTATTATATTTTTGTACACCATCTTTTTTCCATGGAGATTGAGGAATTTTATATCCAATTTCTTTTGCAACTTCAGCAAAAAGGTCTGGTCTATAAACAGACTCTATTGTCTTTTTCATATCAACTGCTTTGTTGAGCTGTCCCCATCTATACATTTGTGTAATAAACCACATTCCATGAGAATAAAATGGATAAGCGGCATAATCATTTGCAAAAACATTAAACATAGGGTTTGGTACAGATTTGTCACCTTTTACATACTGAAAAGTTCCTGTCATAGATTTCTCCAAGACTTTTACTGGTGCATATACATACTGCTTTTTGCTTAATATTTTAGCAGCTTCTTTTCTATGTTCCCAACTTGTATCTAGCCACATTTGTGCTTGAATGATTGATTTCATCACGGCTTTAGTTGTTTCGGGATATTTTTTTACAAAATCAGCTCTTGCTTGAAGCACTTTTTCTGGATTGTTATTCCAAATATCGTAATTTGTAACTAAAGCACTTCCTTTTTTTGCCATAACAATTCTTTCATTCCAAGGTTCTCCAACACAATATCCTGCAATATTCCCTGCGATAAGGTTTTGTGGCATTGTTGGTGGTGGAAAAGGTTTGATTGTTGTATCACGATCAGGATCGATCCCGCTTGCTGCCATCCAGTATCGTATCTCATAGTTATGTGTTGAAAATGGACCAACCATACCAAAACTAAGCGGTTGATATTTTGAACCTTCTTTATTTTTACGTGAGTCTATATATTTTTTTAGTGATTCGCTTGTTACAGGTCTCTTTTTTGGGTTAAGTCCGTATTTTGTCATATTCTTGACTAGTTTATTACCAAAGGTGATTGCATTTCCATTGTAATCTAAACTCAATAGTGCCTCAAGATGAGCATTACCCATAACGCCTAGTGTTGCGGCGATTGGCATCCCTGCTAGTGCATGTGAAAAATCATACTGCCCATTGATAACTTTTTGTTGAATACCCGGCCAACCAGCACCCTCTTTAATAACTCTTACATTTAAGCCATTTTTTTTGAAAAAACCTTTCTCTTTTGCAATAACAATTGGAGCACAGTCTGTTAATGCAATAAAACCAATATTTACATTTTTCTTTTCTAAATCAGCCATTAATGAAGAAGCAACTATTGATATACCTATTCCTAAACCTACAATTTTCTTTAGCATTTTCAATCCTTAAAATTTTACTTATTAATGTTACGAAAGAATTATATCAGTTAAATGCTTTTATGATATACATTTGATTGTATAAAAAATAGGCAACTGTTTTAATGATATATAAAATGATAAAATATCATCTCCATTGAAAAATAAATTTTTCATAACATATGAGATTTATGTAGGGGTGTTTTCTTTCATTCTACATTTATGATTCTGAGTATTTTTGGAGTGCAAACAGACTCTTCCTTGATTGTATTGCAAGGCAAAAAGTATCTTGCTTGTTTTGATATGCTAGATAAAGAATCAAATATGATATAGTTACATATAAGGTTGTAAAGATGAATTACCAAGAAATACTTGACGAAATAGCACAAGATATACGACCATTGTTGAGTGAGGGAAAGGTGGCTGATTATATCCCTGCTTTAGCTGAGGTAAAGAAAGAACAGTTTGCCATGACACTAACACTTTTTGATGGGACTCAAATAAGTACAGGATGCAGTGAAAAACTTTTCTCAATTCAGAGTATTTCAAAAGTTTTTACATTTACGCAGGCTTTAAAATATTATGGGGTAGAACTTTATAAGCGCATAGGAAGAGAGCCTTCAGGTAATCCTTTTAATTCTCTTGTACAGCTAGAATATGAACATGGAAAACCAAGAAATCCTTTTATAAACGCAGGAGCTATTAATGTTACTGATGCCTTAATCTCGTCAGCTGGAGAGCGAGCGTATGAGAATCTTCTGACCTTTATCCAATCCATAGCGAATGACAAAACAATAACTTCAGACAATAGAGTCGCAACATCGGAAATGCAACATGGGTATAGAAATCTAGCTTTGGCAAATTTGATGAAGAGTTTTGATAATCTTCATAATGATACAGATGAAGTGGTGAAAACCTATTTTAAACATTGTGCCATTGAGATGAATACACAAATGCTCTCACGCTCTATGCTTTATCTTGCAAATTATGGACGTGATCCTCTGAGTAATCAAGAATACATCTCAAAAGAACAGGCAAAGCGGATAAACGCAGTAATGCTAACTTGTGGGCATTATGATGCTTCGGGAGATTTTGCTTATAGAGTTGGATTGCCTGGAAAAAGTGGGGTAGGTGGTGGCATCGTTGCTGTTGTTCCTAAACAAATGGGCATCTGTGTCTGGTCTCCGGGACTTAACGCTCAGGGAAACTCTCTTGTTGGCACCAAAGCCCTTGAGCTTTTTACAACACGTACAGGTCTTTCTATTTTCTAATATGCAAAAGATACAATTACCTATATTTCAAGTTTTAGATCAACTCAAAGATGCATTGACGCAAAATAATAAAGCTATCTTGCAAGCACCTCCTGGTGCAGGAAAAAGTACTATGGTTCCCATCTCTTTGTTAGATGAAGCTTGGCTTGAGAAAAAAATGATAATCATGCTCGAACCTAGGCGGGTTGCGGCTCGTATGGTTGCTAGGCAAATGGCAAAACTTTTAGGTGAAAAACTTGGTGAGCGTGTGGGGTATCAAGTCAAGATGCAGAGTGTTAAAAGCCATAAAACGCAGATACTTGTTGTAACAGAGGCAATTTTAGTGCGGATGATTCAGTCTGATGAGACACTTTCCGGTGTTGCCCTCGTCATTTTTGATGAATTTCATGAACGAAATATTTATAGTGACCTCTCATTAGCTCTTGCTTTGCAAGTACAAGACATCATCCGAGAAGATTTAAAAGTGCTTATCATGTCAGCGACGCTAAACGCAGTAAAACTATGTGAACTTCTTGGTGATGTTCCTGTGATTACTTCTGAGGGTAAAAGTTATGATGTTGCGATGCATTATCTTGACATAAAAACAAAACAGCCAGATGCTAAAACACTTCATACGGCTACGCTAAACGCAGTAAAGCATGCCTATAACAATGATAGAGGTGACATTTTAGTCTTTTTAGCTGGTGTGCGTGAGATTCAAAAATTGCAGACTGCTTTAAACGCAGTGATAGACTTAGATGAGAGTGTTGTGTTGCCCCTTTATTCTGCTTTGGAAAAAAAGGAGCAGGATTTGGCATTAGAGCCTTTAGAGAAAAGAAAAATTATTCTTGCAACAAATATAGCACAAACTTCTTTGACTATTGCAGGAGTTCGGGTTGTAATAGATAGTGGAGTTGAAAAACTTGCATCGTATAATACAGCTTCAGCTATGAATCATCTTGATTTAGCTTTTATCTCTAAAGACTCCGCTACACAAAGAGCAGGGCGAGCAGGAAGAACAGCGAACGGGAAATGCTACAGACTTTGGCATGAGAGTAAGATCTTACAAGAGAGTACAAAACCAGAAATTCTTCGCTCAGATTTGAGTGCAACACTTTTAGATTTGGCTTTATGGGGTGTGGAGGATTTTAAAGAATTGCAATGGATGGATATTCCTAGTCAAAAGAGTATTGACGCTGCAAAAGAAGTACTACAAGAGTTGCAAATGTTAGATGAAAATTTTAAGATTACTGCGTTTGGTAAAGATGCACTTTCACTTGGTGTGCATCCGAGGTTTGCTTATATGATACTCAAAGCAAATGATTTTGCTTATGCTTATGAAGCATCGCTTCTTTGTGCGATTTTAAGCGAGAAAGAGATACTTAAAGCTGCGTTTAGAGAGAGTGATCTTGCTACTCGTTTCATCTTGCTATATGAAAAAGAGTTTGATAATGCACATCTGAATCGCTTTAGAGCCAAAGAGGTACTCAAACAGGCAGAATTTTTCTATAAAAAGCTTCAAAAGATAAAAAAAGTTAAGCAAAGAACAAAGCCATTTTCACAAGAAATGTTAGGAGTTTTACTTTTGTTGGCATATCCGGATAGATTAGCAAAACAAAGAAGCAAAGATGATAACCGTTATATACTTTCAAATGAAAAAGGGGCGATACTACATTTTGAAGAGTCCCTTTTTAATGAACCCTATCTTGTGGTAGCCAAGTTATTTGCAAAATCCCATGAAAGTATCATCAACGGGGCAGTTCGCATAGATGAACAATACTTAGAAAAGTATTTTTCTCATTTGATTGAAACAAAGGAGACTATACTTTTTAATAAGGAGACACAAAAAATAGAAATACGTCAAAACAGATACTTTTTAAAACTTCTTCTTGACTCCAAGCCAATGCCAAGTTCTGCTGTGCATGATTATAAAAAACTTTTTTTAGAGTTACTAAAAAGTGAAGGCTTAGATATGCTTCATTGGAGTAAAAAGGCTATAAGCCTTCGTCAAAGAGTTGCGTTTATCAATCTTCATATGCAAGGCAAAATAGCAAATTTAAGTGATACTGCGTTGCTTGAGAATTTAGATCTTTGGCTGGCTCCTTACATTGAGGGTATTAAAAGTATAAAGGCATTGCAAAGTCTTGATATGTATAAAATTCTGCTTTATTCTCTTTCGTGGCAAGAACAACAAGAGTTAGACAAGCTTGCTCCAATGAGTATTAAAGTCCCTAGTGGTTCAAATATTTTCATAGATTATACAGAGCCAAACAAACCTTCTTTATCTGTTAAAATTCAAGAAGTTTTTGGTCTGAATGAAACACCGAAGATTCTAAACACAGTGGTTCCACTACAGATTCAATTACTTTCACCTGCGATGCGACCTATACAAATTACCTATGATTTGAGGAGTTTTTGGGAAAATTCTTATGCTGAGGTAAGAAGTGAGCTTAGAGGAAAGTATAAACGTCACTACTGGCCAGAAAATCCCTTTGAGGCAGTAGCAACAAGTAAAACGAAGAAAAATATGTAATCTAAGCGAGACTTAACAGTGGAGTAAGTTCTGAGAAAACGACTGCACGTTTTGAGATGTCACTTGCTAACATTTTTTCAAGGAGTATGCTGATATTTTCATCGATGTCTGGTACTAGTTTTTGAATACTTTGTAGTTTTTCTCTTGGATTTTCATTTGTAAATCTGCTATAAGCAGAGTAAGGCTCTTGTTTTGCAAGGGCAAAATAAATTTTTCGTCCAAGTTCAAAGAGTTCAAACTCCTCATTTTTACCAGTTTTAACAACTTTGTTAATATCAAAGTCTATGCTTATATTTTTTGCTCTGAGATAAGCTTGTAATTGCATATAAAAACCAATGTAAGCATGAGAATATTCTCTTAATACCCTATCGTGAAAATTTTCAAAAGATTCATTTTTTAAACGCAGCTTTTTATACTCAAGCATGAGCGTTTCGACAAAGTAGCGTGCAAATCGCAGTGGGGCAGATTTGATAACGGTGTAACCATTTTTACCTTCACTGACAATCTTGCCTCCGATGGTAATATGAACACCATCTTCAGTTGTGCCATTTACTTTAGCTTTACAACCCTCAAATCCTATGTCACCTATCTCATGTGTTCCACAGCCTTTCACACAGGCTGACCAGTACATTCTTACTCGACCAGATTCTAGTGGAACCGCCGTGCCTAAATATGTAGACATTGCGATGGCATCTTCTTTGTTCTCAATAACACCAAAAGAGCAGTGTTTTGTTCCGGCACAAGCAACAATGTTGTTAAAGTAAGGAGTATTTACATTTTTATATTTGTTGAAAAATTCATTTTGTAAAAATGTATTTGTATCTTTTACACCTAAAATATAAATATTTTGCTCAACACTAAATCTGATTTCTCCATTACCATGCTCTTCACTTAATTGGGCTACTTTGATAAGCTCACTTCCTGCGAAAATTCCTGAGGGGACAATGACTTGTACTCCAAAAGAGCCATCACGAAGTTGGACTTTTCCATGTTCTGAGTCTACTGGATTTATTTGTGTCATAGTCTCGCCAGCACTTGCAAAATCAATGCTTGCAACCTCACGAATCGCTGCAGCAATCTCAGGCATTCCGACAGCGTCGATAAGGAAGTGAAGTCTATTTTTATTTCTATTGTCTCTAAAACCATACTTCTTAAATATTTCGACAAGTGCACCATAGGCCTTTAAAACCTCTTCTTCATTTGCTAAAAAGATGTCAGCATTCTTGGCAATCATTCCGACTCTACCACCAAGGAACATATTGTAGCCATAGATTCCATCTTTTTGTGCAAGAACTAAAGAACAATCATGTCCAAAAATATTACATCTATTTGCAAGTGAACCTGAAATTCCAGTATTGAACTTTCTTGGAAGTGTAGAAATCCACTCTGGATTTTTTAAAAAGCTCTCTTCAATTTTTTTTAGCAGAGAAATAGAAGGAAGTACATTATCAAAGCCATCTTTGTCGAGTGGATCGGTTACGATATTTCTAAAGTTATCTACGCCTGTTTGGTAAGAAGTAAGTCCAACTTCTTCAAGTCCATGTAAAATTGCAGGCATATCTTCAATATTTATAAATCGTAATTCAATTTGTGCTCTTGTTGTAATGTCAATATAGTCTTGACCAAACTCTTTTGCGATTTTTCCGATTTTTCTTGCCTGCATCGCATTGAGATGGCCACCTTTTACTCGAACACGCATCATAAACTGTTTAGGCGTTAATCCATCTTTATCAAAGATGCCAAAACATTTAAGAAAATATTTTTTATCTTCATCTGGAATTGAATCATATCCTGCTTTGGCATATTCAGCTATTTGTTCAAAAGCTTGCATAGGATCTTTAAGCTCTTTTACTTTTTCAATTTTATTTACTTTTTTACTTCTAGCTTCGTATGCTTTTTCTAATATTTCTATTTGCAAAATATTCTCCATTATTTAATTATATTCTTCCACCGGCAGCAACACCCCAAGTAGTTCTCCATCTAGTTTTTACTAGTGAAATACCCATGATAGCTACAAGAACAACACCTGCAAAGATCATGAATCCTGCAGAGTAACCATCAAATGCACCTTTACTCCAACCAAGCGTTTTAATAAGTGCTGTACCACCAAGTCCACCAGCAGCTCCAATGATACCTGTCATAATTCCTATATCTTTACCAAATCTTTGTGGTACAAGTTGAAACACTGCTCCATTTGCCATACCAAGGTTAGCCATGATAAGAAAAAGTACAACGATTGCTACCCAAAACGGTAGAACAATTGTTGCATTAAGGATTGCAAGTAAAGCAACAGTTCCAAAGAAAAAGTAGAGTGATTTTACTCCACCAAGCTTATCTGCTACTGCTCCACCTACTGGTCTTAATACTGCACCAGCAAAGATAGTAAGTGCTCCAAAGTAACCTGCGATTACTTTTACATTTGGTTCATTGAAGACATCCATACCAAAACTACTCATATCAGCTTGGTACGTGTTCATAAGATAAACTTTCATGTACCCTGCAAATCCAACAAATCCACCAAAACTTACAGCGTAGAAAAGGTTAAACCACCATGTGTCTTTATCTTTTAGAAGTTTACCATAATCTTTAAGTTTTTTAGGACGTGGGGTGTAAACCTCTTTTGGTGCATCTTTAGCTAAGAAAATGTACGTGATAAAAATTAAAGTTGATAATGCTCCACCAACTAGGAAAACTGCTTGCCATCCCCAAATCTCTGCAATTTTTGGAGCAAAAAGAAAGTCTATAACAACACCAATATTTCCAGCACCGGCAATACCAAGAACAACACCTTGGAGTTTTGGTGGATACCATTGACCTGCTTGTGGTAGTGCTACTGCAAATGATGCTCCCGCAAAACCTAAACCAACAGCAACAACAAGAAGTTCATTGTATGAAATATGTTCACCTCTAAAATAAGCATAAAATAGAACTGAAATAACAACGCCTTGTGCCATTAATGCTGTTTTTTTAGCACCAAACTTATCAACACCAAACCCGAGTAAAATACGTAGAAGTGCTCCTGCTAAAATAGGAATAGAAAGTAGGGTTGCTTTTTGAGAAGGGTTCATAACAAAACCACTGACAGCGTGTAGTGATTCACTTAT
>Ga0256840_1004159_pt1 | contig 11063 bp, 9 predicted proteins | sample 355202metaG_FD_185969 | JGI IMG/M metagenome (GOLD analysis project Ga0256840, IMG submission 185969) | Hydrothermal vent microbial communities from Mid Atlantic Ridge, Atlantic Ocean - 355-202 | ecosystem: Environmental > Aquatic > Marine > Hydrothermal vents | place: Atlantic Ocean: Mid...
ACCCTGTCATTGTTCGATTATAATAACTCCAGGCTATTGATCCCAATAATGCTGCAAAAAAGCCCCATAGACTTTGTTTATATAATCTTGCAATCAAGATAATAGGAATAACCACCAAAGAAGAGATTATTGTTGGCATATAAAGAGTAACTGTCTCCAAAGAAAAGGGTGTTATCTTCGTAAAAAGAACTGTAAAAAATATGACACCATTTGACCACATATCACGTATACCTGCGTTATGTGCATGTAGTCCATAAAGTATATTTTGTGCCGCTGCTGCCCACGTATACCCATCATTAGTATTAATCATAAGCTCGCCATTCCAATAAAAATCTGGATTGTCTTGGAATTGATAGACCCATATCATTCGAATTGCGAAGCTAAATATATATGCCATAAGCATCAGACCTATAAGTTGCATATTGTTTACTTGATAATTTTTTTGTTTCATTATTTGCCTTTTTATTAAGTTCTTATTCTACTATATATTTTCTTGAGTAAGTATTTTGGTAGAACTCTAGAGATAAATCGAATAGTAATATTCTGTATAAATTCTGATAAGGTAATAAACTTTAACTTTAAAAGTTCCTTTTGAAATTTTAATTCAGAAATTGCATATTTTAGACCACTTCTTCTTTCAATCTGTCCATAACCAGCCCGCATATTAACTAATGGCTCTTGTATGTTATAAAATTTTGCACCCTCTTTCATCATCCTTACCCAGAGATAATAATCTTCAAATCCTGGCATGTCTTTATATCCTCCTGCATTTTGCACTATACTTTTCTTATACATGACTACAGGATGGTTTAAGGGATTTCTTTTTTTTGCATAGACAATTAACTCAAGATTATGCTCAGGTAACTTTTTACAAGAAGTTATATCATGCTCATCCAATTCAAATTCATTTACCCAAGAACTACAGATATCTATATCTTTATTTCTCAATACTTGTATTTGTTTTTCAAATCTATATGGATAAGATATATCATCTGTATCCATTCTAGCTACAAATTCATAAGAGCACTGCTTTACTCCTATATTTAACGCCTTCCCTAATCCTTTATTTTCTTTTAGCACAATCCTTTTAAGGGAACTCCCTATTTTTTTCTCCCACTCCCCCAGACAAATATATAATTCTTCAGTAAGTCTTCCATCTTCAACTATAACAATCTCATTAGGCTTAACTGTTTGCTCTCCCCAAATAGACTGCATACATCTATCAAAATAATCTGGTTTTTCTTTATGATAAATAGATAGAAGAACTGAAAACTTCATAGAGTTTTTTCCTTTTTAGTTTTTAAACTTTGTTCATCTTTAATAATTTTAAAAAGATGATTTAAATCATTTTCTATTATTAATTTAGATTTAGAAGCCTGCATATATATTTTTAAAATATCTTCTATATTGATGTTTTCATATTTAATATCATAAATATAACAATTCTTGTGATACAGGGTAAAATTTTCAATAATGCTACTTACATACATAATTGGATATTCTACTTCAAAAGGTGTAGTTGCCGTAATAAAGTATTTTTTTTCTAATTCATATTCAAAATAATCTTTAGGGTGCTTCTGAATATATATATCTTCATAACAGTTTTCTTTTATAAGTTTATTAATTGCCTGTTGCATTTTTAAGATGGGTTGCGTATAAATAACTATAGGAAAATGACGAACTACTTTTTTTTCAAAAAACGTCTTTTTATAATGTTGCACAATTAATTTTCCATTATATCCATTAGTAACTAATAATTGTAAGTATTTTTCATCATAGAGTATTAAGGTGTTTTTTACACTAGGAATACTGATATATCCCGTATGTGCTGTATGAATAACTCCATGTTGTACCTCAAAAGAATTTAAATAATTAATAAATTTTTCTCCCATGGGAATGACAGATCCCGTATAAATTTTTTCATTCTCTTTGCTCAAAATTAAAGAAAGAAATTTAAGAAAGACCGCATCTCCTATTGCAATTTTAATATATTTGTCTACATCTATATCTCTATGTATTTTTTTTAAATCACGACTAATAGTTTTATATCGATTATGAAAAACCATAAAAGAGAATTTTCGACTTATATACCTTAACAAATTAAAAAAATCACTACTGATATAGTCATTACCTGCATATATTTTTTCTTGTTCATGATTTAAAAAAAGTATTTTTTTCTTATCTTTTTCTATCTTATAGATTTCTAAAAGTTCTTCTCTTCCCATTAAGAAAAAAACTTTTTCATATTTTTTTTGTGTAAATAAAAACTTCATTGTTAATAAAAAACTTTTGACCATGCCAAATATTGAAGGACGATTTATTTTTCTATTCACCATAATACCCGTACTCAATAGTGGTTCTCGACAATGTATCCATAAAGGGTACTTAAAAAGTTTATATTCCCATAAGTGATATTTTTCTTCTAATGCAATTATCTCATTAATAGTCAATTTATACATGTGTTAAATTTTATTCCCATATTGAATTAGACATGTTGTGATATTTTTTATATTTTCTTCTTCATCAAAAGTAACTCCTGATTTATTTCCAGAATTTAAATATATGGGAAATGAAATTGTTTCTATTGCATGTAAAAAAGCTTTCACCTTTTCAGGTATTATACTATATCCCTTATCAATACGTGTTAAATATTTTATCAAGTCTTTACTAGATGTAACATTCATCACACCATGGCATCTCTCATACCAAGCATGACCAAAACATAACACTGGTTTAGATCTTATGACTGATTCTAGTCCTACTGTCCCAGTTAATGTAGCCACTGCTTTAGAATTATCGATTAAATCAAATGTATTCATCTCTTCTCGTATTAAATGAACATTGTTCAATAATAAAACTTTTTTATAGAAATCACTATTTCTTCCTTGCTCCCCATAAAGATGTTCTGAAAATTGTGAACTGTGTTCTTTTACATATATCTGCCAGTCTCCTGCAACGCAAATAGACAACATATAGATCATCAACCACTGATCCACAAAGATACCCCCTTCTGGTGAAGAAGTTTTTTCAGGCTGGTAATGTAAAGCAACATAAATATAGGGTCTTTTCAGATCTGCTTTTATTGCTATTTGTTTATATATTTTTTGTAATTTTTTTTTAAAAAAATAACCTTTAATCTTATAAGACAATAAATCCAATTTACTGCTGTTTTCACAAATAGATGCTTTTGGTGCTCTCTTGTATGCGGTAAATATTTGATTTCGAATTAAAAATTGTACTTTATTTTTATATATTATTACTATTGCAGAAAGAGTTCTTTTTTTAGTCAATTTCTTCATATAGTATGGTATAGCATCACTATAATTTTTTCTATTCTTCTCTAAGTACGCATCACTAATATGAAAAATTTTATGATTAGGGTTTTTCTCGCAAACTTCATAGGCTTCTTGTAGATACGATGGTGTCTTTTCGATAGAAGAAGAAAGAAAAGTTAATCCAGAAATATGTGTTGGGGTAAACCTCAGTATATCGATATTGGTTTCTACACATACGGCATAAAGAATATATTGCAACAGCCCATGTGGCGATTCAGAAAACACTACCTTATCTGGCTTTAAAACCTCAATAGTATTGAGCCAATATATTAATAATTCATAATACAATTGTGTTCTTTCTGTAAGGTTGAAAGTATAAGCTGTGGGATCCATTCTATCCATCATTTTAAGTGCTATCTTCTCATACGTAGCATACTGTTTTATGATGCTTTGATCAAGAATAATATCATTAGCATTGTTTAATGGGGGCAAAATACCTCTTACAGCATCAATATAACCTTGACATATACAATTTGGAAATGCTTGTTTTATATATAAATTATTTTTAGGCGATGTTATCCAATATATAGGTTCCCAATTTTTTTCTTTATACATATTTCTTGCAACATCTATCCAAGCATTTAATTCACTTGTGGCATATATAATTTTCATTCGACTACTTTTTTATAAGTATTTAATGTTTTATTCTCAACCTTATATATTGCGTCACATTGATTTAAAATAGTTTCATTATGCGAAATAATAATCAATGTTTTATGTTTAGACAAAGTATATATCTCATTCATAATTTCTAGCTCAGTTTTAGAATCAAGTGCAGAAGTAGCTTCATCCAAGACTAAGATATTAGGATCCCCATATAATGCTCTGGCTATAGCAACACGCTGTTTTTGTCCTCCACTTAGCAACTTTCCTCCTTCTCCTACCTCTGTATCAACTCCTTCTTTATTTTTAAATGTTTCCCATAATTTCACCTGTTCGAGTATTTTTATCAATCTTTTTTTATTGTATTCCCTACCGAATACAATATTATTTCCAACTGTACCATCAAAGAGATATACCATTTGAGGAATATAGCCAATTTGCTTACGCCATGAAACAAGGTTATTCTCGGTAAGTACTTTATTGTCAATAATAATTTCTCCCATACTTGCTAAATTAACACCCAATAACATATCCACTAAAGTACTTTTTCCACTTCCACTTTCTCCAACAATACCTATATTTTCACCTTTTTTGATAACCAAATGCACACTCTTTAATACGGGAGTCTCTTTTTGATAAAAAAAGTCTACATTTTCAAAAGTAATAATTTTATGAAAAGGAATAATTTCCTCTCCTAAAATTTCACTTTTATAGTCAAGTTCACGATGAACCAATTCTATTGCCTCTGCATAATACATGATTTTATTATAGCGTACAATAATACGATGAATAGAAGGTAAAAGTCGATAAAGTGCTAAGATGTAAAGTGATAATATAGGCATAAATATAGAAATATCCGCATCATATCTCCATACTAAAAAAGCTACCAATCCACCAAGAGAAGCAAAACCTAGCCCATCCAATAATAACCTTGGAATATGAGAAGATGTCTCAAAAACAATATTACTATGCACAAGTTTTTGACTTACATCTGTAAAATTATTGACTACCTCTTTTTGATTTGAGAATAGTTTTATGACTTTAAAATTACCAAAACTTGCAGACAATACATCATAAATATTACGCTGATATACTTCTCTTTCTTTACCTTTGGTTTTTATCAATTTTGTAATTTGTCTTAGGATTATACCTACCACAAAAAAAAGTACCAATGAAAGAAAAAGCGTACTCTTCCAATCTACATATAGTAATAATATGTAAATAAAAACAATAACAAAAATCTCCGAAACCATCACAAGTAAAGAAGAAATAACTTGTGTAAAATAGCTTGCTTCATTAATAATTACTTTTGTTAAATGTCCTGTATGGAAACTGTTAAACATTTGATAATCTAGACTTAAGTACTTTTCAAATAACTGTTTACTAATTGAAAAATACCTATCCTCAGAAAATTTGGATAGCATGTAATAATAAAACATATTAATGATACCTCTAAAGATATAAAAACAAAAAAGAAGTATTCCAAAAATAATGACAAATTGGGAAGGAGATTCCATCTGAAAGAGGTCATAAATCTCTTTCATATAAATATTACTCTGTACCAAATCAAAATTATTAGCGACAGAGATGAAAGGCATAATAATAGAAACAGAAAATGTTTCTATTATTGAAATAAATATAGAAAAAAATATTAACAATATTAAAAGTTTTTTTTCAGATTTAGTAAGTAAGTCATTTATTTTATAAAACATTTTCATCTATTTTCAAGCCTATCTGAAAACGCATAATCTTTTTGTGCTGCTGTTCCTAAGACATCTTTTAAATACTTAGGATGCATCCCATACCCAGGTCGAACACTTCGTATATGTTCTTCTGTAAAAATATCACCTTTTTTTATATCTTTTACCACGTACAGACTTCTTGAAAATTGTCGACTTTTTTTCTTTTTTTCAGTCATGGAATAATCTACTTTTCCAAGAAGTTTTTCTGTGTTTCGTATAGCTTGGATCATCTCGGTAAACTCTTCTTTATCCAAAGAAAAATCTGCATCTGCTCCACCTATGGATTTATCTATAATAAAATGTTTTTCTATCACTTTTGCACCTAAAGTAACAGCAACTGTTGGCGCTGTTGAACCTAAAGTATGATCTGAAAATCCACTTATGACCCCAAAAGTTTCAGCCAAGTTTGGAATGGTTTTTAAATTTGCCTCATCAAGAGGTGCAGGGTAGGCAGAAGTACATTTTAGTAGTATAATATCATTATTCCCTTCATTTCTACAAATATCAACAGCATCTTGAATCTCATCAATGGTTGCTATGCCTGTAGATATTATCATCGGTCGTCCCTTAGAGGCTGTGTAACGAATAAGTTCATAATCTGTTATCTCAAAAGAAGCTATCTTATATACACTTGGTTCAAACTGCTCTAAAAAGTCCACGGCTGTTTTGTCAAAAGGAGAAGAGAAGATATCTATGCCTATTTCTCTGGCATAGGAAAATAGCTCTGCATGCCATTCCCATGGTAAATATGCTTCTTTATAAAGATCATATAGTTTTTGCTTATCCCAAAGTGTTCCCCCTTTTATAATAAAGTCTTCTTTGTCACTGTCCAGAGTAAGCGTGTCAGCTGTATAGGTTTGGATCTTGATAGCATTAGCTCCTATTTCTTTGGCAGCCTTTATTGTCTCTTTTGCTATTTCGATTTTTCCACCATGGTTTGCACTAAGCTCTGCAATAATATATGTACCATCTCTCTGTAAATCAAAATTACCTATCTTCATTTTTTAGCTCCATAATTATAATCTCTTTGTCTATAACTATCTCTCTAAAATCAAATTTTTTATAAAGTTTTAAAGCCTTACGATTACGATAAAAAACTTTAGCTATTAATATTTTAACCTCTAATACATTAAAACCATAATTGATTATCTCTTGCATTAGAAAAGAACCTACGCCTTTTAGCTCTGGATTTGAGTAAATCCCAATCTCTGCTTTTTTTGTATCATTATTTATACGTGTAAAGTCTATCACTCCAATTGGATTATCCTCTTTTTTAACAAGAAAATAGAGGCTATCTTTTTTTGAAGCTAAACTTTCTATATATTTAAAATGTGAATCTTGGCTTATAATATCTTCTGTTATCATCCATTTTCTAATACGTTCATCATTGCGCCAAGATAGAACCATAAGTTTTTCTTTTTGATCTAAGTCTATAAAATTAACCAACTCAAATGATTTAAGAACTTTTTTTCTTATCAGCTTTTTTAATTCTACTTGACCAAATTTTTCTAGTACGGAAAAACCCTTCTTATATAAATAATTATAAATTTCTTCTTGATTATTCGCTGTTCGAATAGCAATAAATTTAGTATCTAAAAAATATACTTCATTCACTATAACACTAGGAGTGATTATAGCCAATTTACTCTGGTTTATAAGTTTTGCCACTTCGTTTGAATTTATAAATAAAAAGATATTCTTTTTATCTTCTACATACGCTTGTAACTCTTCTAAATGCTTGTTTGCTTTTGTTGTGACAAGAGATACACGCAACTCTTTTGGCAGAAGCTTTAATATTTTTATATTTAGATTAGCAGTATCTGCCCCACCCATAGCTATAAAAACGTCATACACTTTATCTCTTTTTATCTCTTTTTCTACTTTAAATTCATCTCTTAGAAGAGTATATTTACTTCCACATCTAAATTCACAACCTTTGGGTACCAAATCTTTATATTTTGTTTCGTTTGCATTCAGATTATGATTAATTAATATATCACAATAATGTTTTTCATAAGTATCATCAAAACACATAATTTTTACGTCCGTTTGTTTTTTCACAAACTTTTCAAATGAATAGTCTATATTATAGCTATCAAAAACTAACATATCAATGTGTAGCCTTTTTATCAACTCTACCAACTCTTCTTTAGTATTTGTTCCCAATATCTTTAAATTATATCCAGCCTCTATGATTTTATAGTTTATATTTCCATCTAGGTCTTGCGACGCAAAAGTTATTTTAGCACCAGCATACTGCTTGGCTAAGACAAGGTCACGCATGATATGACCTGTGCCTATAATTGAAGATGAATCAGCCCTAAAGAGTATATTTTTCATTACTTATAGTTTCTTCTTTCATTATTTTATACATAAACTCTGCTCTTTTCCAGTCTTCCAAAGTATCTATATCTTGCACAAAGTGTCTCGGTAAAATTATAGGGATACTGTCCTCCCCAAACATAATGGTATCTGATTGGTGGTTTACTTTTGTCCAATAAAACTGCCCCGCATCTTGATACGCTTCTTCCAAATCTTGTGAACGCGTTGGGAAATATTCAGGAGTAAACATTTTGCATCTACCATTATCATCCAATTTAAATGCTCTTTGAATAGGAAATGGCATGGAAGTAGCAGAGAAGGCATGAATTGCATTTGAATTATTTAATGCATTATAGCCTTCTCTTAAGTATTCAACCTGTAACAGTGGTGCAGTTGCATATATAGTGCATACAAAATCAAAATCTTCACCTTGTACTTTTAGCCTCGTAAGCACATGAGTTATAACATCATCAGTGCTTGTAAAATCATCAGCGAGCTCTTTCGGACGTAAAAATGGTACTTCTGCTCCATATTGTTTTGCTATTTTTGCTATTTCTTCATCATCTGTGGAGACAACAATCTTATCAAAAAGTTTTGCTTCTAAAGCTGTTTCAATGGAGTAAGCGATAAGTGGTTTTCCATGAAACTTTTTAATATTTTTTCGTGGAATACGTTTACTCCCCCCACGCGCAGGAATGATTGCTATTGCCCTAGCCATTTAAAATCTCAAAAAGTGTCTTAATAATATAGGCTTGCTCATCATCTGTCATCTTCGGAAAGATAGGAAGTGAAAAGCACTCTTCATAATACTTATCCATAACCGGTGTATACTCATCTCCATAGCCTAAAGTTTGATAATAAGGTTGCTTATTTATAGGGATATAATGAAGCTGAATTCCTATGCTTTGTTCACGTAATTTATTAAAGAGCTCTTCTTTACTTAAGTTAAGTTTAGAAAAATTAACCCGAACAACATAAAGATGATAGGATGACTTGCAATCATAAGTATAAAGAGGTTTTACTAGAGTAGTGTGAAATGCCTCATCATACCTCTTAACAAGCTCTATCCGCCTTGATATAAAACTATCTAGTTTTGAGAGCTGAGAAAGTCCAAGAGCACACTGAATATCGGTCATGCGATAATTAAATCCAAGTTCTCTCATTTCATATTCCCATGGTTTCATATCTGGCGTTTTAACCATACCGTGTCCACGTAATAGTAACATCTGCTCATATAACTCTTTTGAATTGGTAGTGATAGCTCCACCTTCACCCGTTGTCATATGCTTCACAGGGTGAAATGACAAGATAGATATATCACTATTTGTGCATGAGGCAGCTTTTATACCCTTATTCTTTGCACCTATTGCATGCGCACAATCTTCTAAAATCTTGATGTCGTAAGTTTCTCGAAGGTACTGCAACTTTTCTTGATCAACCATACGTCCAGAAAATGCAACCGCATAAATAGCTTTAATACTAGCGTCATTTTTTAGTGCTTCTTCACATAAATCTAAGTCTATATTCCCATCTTCTGTGATATCTATAAATAGAGGTTTTGCATTTACATAGAGAATAGAATTTGAAGTAGCTAAAAAAGAGTTGGGAGTAGTTAAGACCTTGTCTCCCTCATTGAGTAAGACCAATGAAGCTAAATGAAGTGCTGCAGTTCCATTTGAAACAGCAATTGTATAGTCTACTTGACAATAGTCGCTTAACGCTTTCTCGAAAGCTTTTACTTTTGGACCTGTTGTCAAATAATCAGCTTTTAGTACATTTACTACTGCTGCTATATCATCTTGATTTAAAAGTTGTTTTCCATAGGGGATAAAATCCATATTAAGAGTTCTTCTCCATAACTAAAAACTCCTCTTTTGTTAGCCATTCTGTATTGTTCAAAGAATTATACTCAAATCCTATGCCAACTTCTTTTCCTTTCTGACCCAACGCATTTGTTGCATAACTGACTTTATGTGCAAACTGTATTGTTGGAGTAATCACATAATAATCATCAAATGCAACCACCGTATCATTTTCCGTTATCATGACTTCATGCATTTTTTCACCAGGTCTAATACCTATAATTTTGTGTGGTAGGTTTGGGGCAAGTGCTTTTGCTAGATCTGTCACCTTCATTGATGGAATTTTTGGGATAAATATTTCACCACCATGCATTCTTTTAAAATTATCTAAAACAAATTGCACACCATCGTTCAGTGTAATTAAAAACCTTGTCATAGCAGGATCAGTAATGGGAAGTTCTATTGCTCCATCTGCCATAAGTTGCTTAAAAAAAGGGACTACAGAACCACGGCTTCCAATAACATTTCCATATCGCACAACGGAAAATCTTGTTTTTCTACTGCCCACAATATTGTTTGCAGCAACAAAAAGTTTATCAGAAGCTAACTTTGTGGCACCATATAAGTTTATGGGAGCGGAGGCTTTATCTGTTGAGAGTGCTATCACTTTTTCAACATTATTTTTAATTGCCGCCTTAATAACGTTTTCTGCTCCATCTATATTGGTTTTAATGCATTCCATAGGATTATACTCTGCAACAGGCACATGTTTTAAAGCTGCTGCATGTATAACAAAATCAACACCGTCCATAGCTTCATTAACCCTGTCTTCATCTCTAACATCACCAATAAAGTATCTCATACAAGGTGCATTGTAGGTTTGTCCCATTTCGTACTGTTTTAATTCATCACGACTGAAAATGATGATTTTGTTTGGTGTATAGTTCTCCAGAATAATGTCTGTATATTTTTTTCCGAAGCTACCAGTTCCACCTGTTATAAGTATATTTTTATTGTTGAACATCTATTACCTTTTTAAAAATTATATTTTCGAGTATTTCCAAGAAACTCCAAAAAGAAAGCCAAAAAGATAGAAAACATCAATCCTGTAATAAATGCAACAATAATAATGAGCACTTTTTTAGGCTTCACAGGCTTATCTAACACGTCCACTTCGCCTACAATATGTGTAGGTTTTATTCGCAAAGGACTGATTGCCAGTTTCATTGTATACACTTTTGCTTTAAGTGCTGATATGC
>Ga0256840_1004160_pt1 | contig 11056 bp, 9 predicted proteins | sample 355202metaG_FD_185969 | JGI IMG/M metagenome (GOLD analysis project Ga0256840, IMG submission 185969) | Hydrothermal vent microbial communities from Mid Atlantic Ridge, Atlantic Ocean - 355-202 | ecosystem: Environmental > Aquatic > Marine > Hydrothermal vents | place: Atlantic Ocean: Mid...
CCGATAAAGAAAAGCGGGCAGGCCTCGGCCTGCCCGCTAACAACCGGCTGCGACAAAACGTGTGAACTTAATTTTTCAACCAGATACCAGGCGAAGGTTGCGTATCAATTACATCTAAAGTCCTCACCGTGTTCCCGGAAAGTAGCTGAAAATATGTAGGACCGATACGCTGGTCATCTATAATGAAATCATCAACAACATAGGTTAAATCCAACCCCTCTTCGCTGGCGAAGTCTTGGTTACCGCCAAAGAAAAATTTATTGTAGGCATAAGTTTGACCGGCCTCTATGACCCACCCATCAGTTTTTGTCATAACTTTCCTGGCAGTTCCATCTTGATCATACAGCCATACCTCAATCAGGGCGTCATGATTGCCAGGAGTACCAGTAGTTTGATGAACCTCTATTCCAAACCACTCGTTATTGTCAATGTACCTCTTTATGCTGCTGCCAGCATTTCCGTTATCTACCGATGGATAGGACTCATACAGCAGCGTTGTATCATCAGTTACAGAATTTACTCTTAAACCATAAGAGAGTATCATTTCATAGTTATAAGAGCTTCCGGTCTTCCATGTGTTGAGAATATGACTCGGTCCATACTCAACCCTAGCTGCAGGATTAAATGGAGTGCTAGCATTAATGAAGCCACAGTCATAGGTATTAAACTTATAATAACCGTAATACACGAACTGACCACTGGCATCTCGCGGAAAATGATTTGATGGAAATTTGACCATATAAAAATAATAGAAGTCAGTGTACCCTGAATCTTTTGTGCCGGAGGTGGCATATGCATCAGCAACACCATCCTGAGAGCTTCCAAAATAAAGCCCAAATCTGCTCGGACCTTTTCTAGGCGCTGCGGCATTCTGAGACAGATCTAACATCAATGACTTACCAGTACCTCTCCACACCTTGTCTGGACCATGGTCTTTTATCCAATCCGTTTCCGTAGCAGCGAAAGACCAGTAATCATACAAATCCCACATCGAATCAGAGCCATCAAGTTTTTTTGGCATGTTGTTTTTATCATAATCATAACCTCGAATCACTCTCCCCCTCCAGTCCTGCAGTTGATCAAATGTTTCTACAATATCAAATTGTCGCTCCAGTATTTCCTGCCACGTCTGGGATAATGCCAAAGAGGGGCTCAGACAAAAAATTAAAAATACCCACTCTACTCCAGGCAACAACTGAAATCTACGACTAAACAAAGGACTGTAACACTGTTTTAAATAGCTAACTCTCTCCATAGTGACCTCCATTGGAAATTCAAATAATGTGACCTCAACTACAGCACACGATAGCAAAAAATAGGCCACTTCAAGACTAGCAACGGCTTTAAGCAGGATAGAATTTTGAAATGAAATATCTCAATTTACCTGGAATCAGCCGCAAGGGCGTTTTAAAACATAAAGTTTTTAAAAAAAACAGGTTAGATGACCACATATCACTTTTTCGCTTCTTCAGACAATCGTTATAATACAGCATATTTGAATTTTCTATATCAATTGAATTCAACTGGTCGATCTTCTTTTTCGCACGAGACATTTTTAGATGAAAAACCTCTTGTTGTTTTTCAGTGGATAATGTCGGAGAATATAAATTATTTAGCTTGACTGGTATTATTTGTGTTTCAGGTGCACACCCTATTTGTAAGAATATTTTCACAATTACACCAAGCTGGTATTCATCATTCCACACCATATCAAAAACAAAATTTCCCAGACTATAACATATAATTGAATTTTTATACCGGACAACTGGCTGAACGACATGAGGATGGTGCCCCAAAATAACATCAACACCTGCATCTACAAATTCTTTGGCCATATCAATCATAACAGGAGATGGGTAATCCATAAACTCCACACCCCAGTGCAATGACAAAACTAGCCAATCCACACTATTTTTAATGCGATGAATGTCGGCCAGTATATCTTTTTTATTAGAGGTATTAGCGTAAAAAATTCTATCACTATGGACATATTTATCACGTTCAAAAGAGTAACCAAGAAACCCGATGACCTGCCCTTTCTTTTCAAGAATCAGTGACTGAGAAAAGCTGCCTTTACCAGGTTGCCCAACGAGCTCAATACCATTCAAGCCTAGCAGCTTAATGGTCTCGACAAACGCTGGTTCTCCATGCTGCATTATATGATTATTTGCAATATTCAGAACATCAAAACCAGCTTGACGGAGAAGAGGGGCGAATGAAGGATGCCCCCGTAATTGCTCCGAGTGAAAATCGTGGCTTTTTAACCCCTTTTCAGACAAAACACATTCCAAATTACCAAAAACAATGTCACCTGATAATTTTTGCCTTACCCCTTCAAACAAATTGGACTTTAATCCGCCCAGCAGTTGACTTTTCACGCCAAAACCCAGACACTTTGGCGAATCACCAAGGCATATATCACCGACAGCTGTGAGGGTTATTTTTTCCATGTGGCCTCAAAAATTGCTAATCCTCGAGCTAGCAAATAAACATTATAAAGAAAGAAAATTCGCAAAGAGTTATACCAGTTCATCTTGCTAATTTTTCTCAAAGTCATCAGCAAAGGAATAATGCACCATATTATCAACGAAAACCACAGCGGCATAAGCTGGCAAAGAAAATTTAAGAAAAACAAAAAAGTAGCAACTAGTTGGTACACTGGAGCCGCTACACCAAGAAAAGACCCGATAGAAAATTTATCCTTTATGAAGGATTGCAAGTTATTTTTTCCTCTCCATAGTTCCTTAGCAAAAAATTCTTTAATCCCGTCAACAACTCCTAAGTGAGCCACGGAAATTATATCTGAAAAAATAACTTTATATTGCTGACTAAGGCGAACTCCCAAATCATAATCCTCGCAAGTAACCAAAGACTCATCAAACCCACCAACCTGCAGAAACATTTCCCTGCGCAACAATAAATTGAATGACGACACCCAAACAACTTGCAACGTACCAGAATATTTGGAACAACTACACATGTCATGCCAAACTCTTGCCACCCAGGAAGCATTTAATCCAGGCTTTGCCGCAGTAAAGCCAACACAAGCAACGAGTTCATCTTCCATTAATATCTTATATCCCGTACTCAACCAATTGGAAGGGGCCACACAATCTCCATCAAGAAAAGCCACCAAGTCACTATTTTGACTACAGGCCCCAAAATTTCGCAACGATGCTATTGTACCTTCTGGATGCTCAAGCAGTGTAACTTTATCACCAAAGCCTAGAACTATTTCACAGGTCTTGTCAGTTGATCCATTATCGACAACCACGACAAAAATTTTACCCTTAGCAAAATCCTGGTTAAAGACGGACAGCAGACATTCTTTAATAAATTTTTCCTCATTTTTGACGGGTATTACCACAAGAATATTGCAACATGAACCACTAACTTTAGCTTTATCCATTTTAGTATATAACCGCTATAAAGACACAATCACTTTTCTAGAAAATTGGCTTTACTTTAGATATTATCCATTTGAATTTTCCGTTTTTGGTTCGTTCAATACTGCCAACATACTCTATTTCAATCCGCAAACTTTCACCAACCCTCTCCCTAAACCCTGCAAGCAACACTTTTTCATCATTATCGCTATATTTATTATTTTTCACGACTTTTACTCTGATATTGTCAACCGCATCTTGAATGATTTGTGATTCAATGATATTTTTCATCGGCTTAAATGGATGTGTGAGCACAGATGGTGAAAGAAGACGGCCATCAGGTAATGTTATAATAGACTCGTTCTTTGTTGCGACACTATCCATTAATGGAAATGCACGTCCGCACGAACAAGAATCATGCATCAACGCACATGAATCATTCGTTTTATATCGGAGCAAAGGCATTGCGAAGTTATGCAAACTAGTAGCCACAATGTGACCCAACTCTCCACAGGAAACTGGCTGGTTATCGTTATCCAGAAACTCTGTTATGCCATAATCTAAATTTAAATGGTGCCCCTGGTGCTGATCACATTCTGTAGCAAAAACCACTCGCTCAGCCATGCCATAAAAATCGAATATTTTGCAATTAAAAGCTTTTTCAATTACTTGCCTCTGGAAAGCGAAAAGAGTTTCAGATGAAGTTAGAATAGCTTTTAAAGGGAAAATTGCGTTAATTTTATTCAAGTATAACGCCAGGATATAAATATTTGATGGATACCCCTCCAAATATTGAATTTTATCCTTTTCCAATTTCTCAAAGTAATAAGGTAGATTTGCCTCTGTTAAATGAAATGAAGATAAAAACAACTGATTGTTAATATAATTCTTCCTCCAAAAAGGTGGTTTCTTCTGGCTGAGCGGCACAATTAGCCGCCCCTGTAAGCTGGCATACGGCTGCCCATATTCTAAACCAGCCCAGTTTTTTTGACGCCAGTCTGCAGCATGATGAGCGACACAGGTATTAATATCGTAGGCAACCTGTAAGGGAGAGCCCGTTGTCCCACTAGTATGTCCTAAACGAACTAAACGCCTAGGGACTTCAGCTGACAGGAGTTGTTTAAAATTTTGTTTTATATCATCTTTGGTTAATATAGGAATCTTATAGAGATCATCTAAAGATTGTATATCATTAGGTACAAGCTTATTTTTTTTAAAAACTTCCTGATAATAGGGTACTGTTTGGTAGGCATGCTTAACTAATTTCCGAAGCCTTAGACTTTGCCACTCGGTAATTTCCTCCACACTCAGCCACTGATTCTCCTCAAACGCCCTATACATTCTCCAAAATTTTTTTCCATACCGTTCTCGGTACAATTGACATGCTTTAACATTCAGCAATATCGTCTGAATCAACTGAGGAGAATTGTAGTAAATAATTTCTGAAAGTTGCACGGGACAACCTCCCCCTATAATCTTGAATAAGAAACAAGAGTAACAGGGAATAACAACTCATCTTGCCAATTAGATTGCAACATTTTATAATCTGACCACCCTTCTTCATTCATTCTCATATGAACCATCAACTCTATGCTCTTTCCAGGCAAATTTTCTTTTACCCCAACAGAAAAAAATGTTTCAAAACTAGAAAATAAATCTGTCGTATATGACTTATATATTTTCTTCAACGAAAAATTAAATACATTCTTTTTGAAACAAAGAAAATTACTACACTCATTTTCAGCAAATAGATTTTTACTAATCCTTATTCTCCTAATACCAAACTTTATCTGTAACATCTTAACAACAGGAAATAAACTTGGAATGTTGTGAACATGCTGATGAGAGTCTATATGACTTATATTGAGCCCCAACGACATCAATCTTATTATTTGACTTGATAATTCATCATAAATACCTTGCAAAAAACTTAGACTCTTAGGAGCGTTAAGAAGAGAATCTAGACCTGCAAATCTACCACAACTATCTATTATATAAGATAGACAATTTAAATCCTCAGATAATGGTCTGCCAGAAGTTAGATTCAAATGTACACCAAATGAACAATGAGGAAATATATCCTGCATCCTCACTGCCTCTTCCCAATTACTTCCATTAGCCATGATCGTTGCTGAAGTAATTTTCTTTTGACTCATCAACTCAGAAACGAGTTCATTAGTTTGAGAATCCATCCCCAAATCATCAGCATTTATAATTATCTTTAACAGATTACAATTGTTCATACTAATATCCTATGGTTATATACTATATATCTGATCAATAAGTACGTAACCACACATCAATTATAGAGTTTTTCAATTTCTTATATACATTTTATTATAAAGCTTTCTCTTACAATCCCATAAGAGATTCTTCAAGCTCCTAATCTTATTATCTATTGAGTAGTAGATTTTATATACACTTGGAATATTACCATTACAACAAATCATACAGTCATAATCATAGGCACTCAAAAGATCACCAGCAATATTCTCAAAAAGTTTTTTTTCATGGTCTGAAAGATACTCCTTCCATTTATATATATTATTTGTTTTAAATTCAAAATCATCTAATATTTTTGAATCGAATCTCTCGCCAATAAATTCAAAAATAACTTTAAGCCAGTGATTTGGATCCAATAAAATATCCTCATACCTAACTTCTAAATAGAAATTATCAATATCTGAGTGCACTGATTTTAGAATCTCTAATTGTTTTCTCCCCCTGATCATTCCATTTTTCCACCAAAAAGCAGCTTTATACAAGTTCATTGGCCCCCAGACACATTGAATAACAGACAAAGAACAATCTCTGCCATCCCTTATAATGTGTATGAACTTTGCATCCGGAAACAGTTGGTACAACTCGCTCATACAGGAAAGATAAGGCGGGGTTTTATCCCCCCACCTAACCTTGTTTCTCTGCAATGCATACGCCGTATAAATCGCTTCTATAACGCCAGAATACGTCCGATGATTTATTCTCTTAAAGATATCATTTTCATTAAAGCTGAAATCCCAGTCACGAACATAAGGGTAATTTTTGATATCTAATAACAGTTTAAAAATATTATCGTCATCTTCCAGAGGCTCATATTCAGAAATAACCTTTTTGAACCTAGGAATAAAATGTGATTCCGCAGGAATCGCTATCGATGTATACTTATTAATAATACGTAATAACATTGATGTACCACACCGACCACTTCCAACAATAAATACAGGACTATCATTTCTCATAAACAACCTATATAAAAACAGAATAACTACAAGTTATTACTCTCAATTAAAATATGTCAAAAATAATCCCTCCAACCAAGATTTTCCACTCCTAAAGTTTTTGTAATTTTCTCGACATCTTCACGAAAAATATCTTTCAAATGTTTACAATTATCATCACTAAGTTTAGGATTACTAATCTCTACAGCACCTATCTCTGCTAAATTAATAAATAACTTCTTAAATGGATAAGGAAAATTTCTTTGCTCAATTGACTTGTGATAAAAGTGTAATACTTTGTGACCAAACCAATTTTTCCTAGTAATCGATCTATTAGCATTATGTGCTTTTTTGAGATTTGTATGATTAAAATCATGAGAAACCCCAAGGAATTTATATATTTTCTTTACAACAACATCAGGTTTATCTTTCAATTCATTTATTGTAATAATAAGAAAGCTATTCATAGAAAAATATTCCATATATTGCTCAAGCTGTGAATAATACTTTCCCTGCCATATCAACTGATCATCCGGATAATTATATATTATTTCAGTAAGTTCACGCCGCTCTTCACCTCGTCTAATTTTATGAAGGTAATGCGACACAAGCCTGTCGATAGGATCACGCAAGATATATATAAACTTTACATCAGGTAAATATTCCGCTAATCTTCTAGGAACGTTTTGCATTATCGGATAATTTGTATAACTCGTTGACGCCTCACCTATTGCACTCTCTACAGCCCCCCTGAAATGAGCTTCGTACCACTTTTTACCTTTTTTCCAATATCGCTCATTGGAAAAGAAATTAATTTCTTTTATATCAGACATAAAGATATCAGGGTGAGCATCTAGGTATTTATAAAGACTCGTTGTGCCAGACCTGGCGGCTCCAATAATTATAAAATTAGGCTTCATTCAAAAATCGCTCCATATTTTTAACTATTAAGTATGATCTAACTGTAGCGTCCCGCTTGATTGCATACCGCGGAGGAGTTATCCCTTTATGGCTCTTCGTCATTTCAAGTGGATTTCAGCAGGTTCTGTAACGGAGCAGAGAGAAGGTATATGATGGTAATGAATGTCTCATCGTTTCGGTATCCACGAGCCCGCACCTTGGCGGCCTGGAATATTCCGTTGAGGGCTTCTATGCGTCCATTGCTATGTTCTGATATCCATCTGGCAAGAATTTCCTCCCGGTACTTTTCCACTGTGCGCAGCGCCTTTCTGACTGGAGCCAGCAGTTTCTTGTCCGCGCAAAGCTCATTAGCCAGATTCAAAAACCAGGTCAGCCGCCATCTGGCCGCCCGCAGATTCGTTGCTCGGCGAACCCAGCGCAATAGCTCTTTGATGCGCCAGGCTTCGGCTGTGTGCAGGTCCATAGCTTCAAGCTCTGCCAGCGCATCAAGCTGCTTTTCCGTGAACTCGCTTTCCGCTGCCTTGAGAGTAGCCCACCTCGCAGCCCGAGGTATGCGTACTTCCTTTGCTTCCTTGCGACGCACCTCGTCCACTGCCTTGCTGAACAGCTGGACCACATGGAACCAGTCCACCGTAATATGGCTGTTGACGAAGTGGGTCTTTATGCCGGAGATGAAGGCTCCGGACATATCGGAGACCACCTCGACCACATTCTCAGGTTTTCCCTCGTGGTCGACCAGAAACCTCCTGAATGCCTTCAGGGTCTTTTTGCCCTTGCCGGGAGTGGCAAAGACGACCGGTTTTTCCTTGCGGTCCAAGTCGATGAACACGGTGATGTAACGATGACCGCGACGGGATTTGGTTTCATCCAGGCTGAAGGCTTTCAGGCCGCTCAAGTCCATCCGGGCCAGGGCCTGATTGACATAGTGACGAATGATCCGCCACAACCGCTTGTCTTTCATCTCCAGAATCCGAGCGGCGGAGAGTACCGGCATATCACGGACAAGTACCATGGCCGCCTGCTCGAAAAGCAGCGTAAACTTGCTGCCTTTGCGAGCCCAGGGAACGGTAATCTGTTTCACGCCATGCCGTTCACAACGAATCCTGGGAACAGGGGTAGTGATGTAACAATGATGCTGGAAAAAATTCAGATGCCGCCACGTTTTCATCTTGAAATCATGAGCCTTGCACATGGCTCCACAGACAGGACAAGGATACTTCGCTCCTCGGTCGGCCTTGATGGTGAGGTGCAGTTCATGGGGAACCTTCTCCGTGTCCAGAATCTGTCCCTTGATTTCCCAAGGGGCTTCCAGGCCAAGTCCAAGACTGATAACATCACGACTGTTCATCCTGACGCCTCCGACGTTTCGAGTGGATTTGGTCACAAATTATACCAAATCCACTCGAAACGTCGAGGAGCCTCCTTTATTTCGTGCCAGACACCTGCTCAAGGGTGTCTTGGAGCCAGCTCTGTGAAAGGGATTTTCCATCCCTTTCATCACAGACAGTTTGAGTTGCTTCCTCTTGCTCTGGCAAGGCTGCGAAGCACCCGCGTAGCGGGCCTGGCCTTGCCAGAGCAAGAGGAAGCAACTAGATGGAACCAAGATCAAAGCAAAAGGATTGTCTTTCAGTCTGTTGTATTGCCATGAAAGTCACCCTGCATAAAAACGCACGGACTTCTCCTGCCATACGTCAATAGATCCAGCAGTCCAATCTGTCGGAAAGAGCCCTGGCCGCAAAATATGGTATCAGCAGGTCAACGGCCAGGAAATGGAAAAAGCGCGACTTTGTCGAAGACGAGTCGCATCCATAACCCCGATCCAGGCCTTGAAGAAATGGCGGAAAACAAATCCGGAGCTTTTTAAAAAATCAGTTTACAATCTCACGGGACCCGACATCTAACGAATGGTTGTCATCGTTGATGATATCATATTCACTGGCCCAACTGAGAACAATCGAACTACACACAGTTACCCGCTAATACTCATTAACATTTTTAATTACCAATAAATCATTCAGTTTCTTGCGTATCTCTCTTCAAATAATATATATTCCCAAAGCAGGAAATCATAGCAATATTGACATAAAGTGATTGAGAATAAAGTCTATCTATAAAAAGAATTGGAATAAGATAACCTATAAACGCACTCTCTATAGAGATCGCTTTAAAAAAGAGTTTATACGCAGATTTTTTAAGTAACTCTCGTTGGACACGCCAGATAAATGAAAAATTTGACATAACCATTCCACCTAATAAGACAATTCCAAGATAACCATATTCGGAAAAAGCTTGAAAGAGTGTAGAATGGACTGCTCGTCGTGCTCCATGCTCACCTAAAGTTAGCATTTCAGGTGGAATAAATTGCGGGCTAAGATATTGGTAACCCCAAATTCCAACGCCAAAAGGATGGTCCCGAACAAGATCAAATGTTTTTGCCCAGAAATATGTCCTGCCGGCTGTATTTGCAGCTTGGTCTGCCGCATCCCCCAGTGTAGACATTCTTTCCCAAAAAGCTGCATCAGCAAGATAAAAAAACATTGCAACAGCGCAACAACCTAACATAACAAATTGAAACCGTTTTGCTTCATTTTTTGGTATCGTCGAAAAATAAATACGAAGAAAAAAATATACCATTGCACCTATCAAGCCAAGAAATCCTCCACGGCTGTTGGCAATAACAAGAGTGTTGAGTGTAAATACTAAAAAAACAGTATAAATAATCCTGGCATAAATTCTTTTATCGTAAAATACATAATAAACTATTAGCGGAACTACCGTAGCAATAGCAGCAGCAACCGCGTTTGCATCCATACCGTCTGAAAAACCAACCCCTTCAAGCCGTCCTCCAGATGTCCGGCCATAGGAAAAGGCAATCCAGCCAATATAAAAAGCGCCAAACATGTAGGCCCATATCATTCGTTCCAGCTTGACCGGCGTATCAATAACCTTATAGACCACGGCTATAACGATCACCAGCTTGACAAATGCGATAAAATAGAGCCAGTGCATTTCCGGCCAGGCAGCCCAAAAGTTTATCAGGCCGCACATGGCCACCAAGGCTGCAATCCACTTGGTCTGGGGAAGGTCCAGCAAGCGGTTCTGGGAATATTTTTTCCTCCTGATAAACCAGGAGACAAGAATGCTGAGAATAATGAGGAAGGAATAACGGAGTTCAGGAAGCTGATGATACCACCACCTGATCTTAGGGTTGAAAAAATACTCGATTATCCAGGCATATACCCCCCAGGAGGCGTCAATTGCCAGGGTTGCAAAAATGCCACCCCCAAAAGTCAGGAGGAAAATAATCGCAAACTTGCCCATGACCGGTCCTATTTCATCCGCCAGCGGATAAATTCAAGCTCATCTCGGGGCGAGATAATCCTGATCACATGCCAAAACTGCCTGAAAAGCAGGCTTTTCCTTAAATTATAAAAAAGCGGCCTTTTCTTGTCTCTTGGGGCCATGGTTGTTGTGGCTGCAGTGGCTGGGTGCTCACGAAAGAATTGTATCATGAGACAATTCTGCAACAAC